>CAFBRD010000175.1_pt1 | contig 4356 bp, 4 predicted proteins | sample 7270131 | NCBI WGS metagenome assembly CAFBRD01 (sample SAMEA6814191, study PRJEB35770) | freshwater metagenome | biome: Freshwater; feature: Freshwater reservoir; material: water | place: Czech Republic | collected 2016-11-09 | depth 30m m | reverse complement strand
CAGCCAGCAATTCCTCGTAGTCCCCAAAGCCCCACGACACTCCAATGAAGTGAGTACCGAGCGCTGCTGCACCATGACCGTCATGTTCGCGATCACCAATCATCACGACCGCTCCTGGGTCGGTAATTGCGAGCTGCTCAAACACTGAATCCATGACCACCGGTTTCTCGGCACCGGCACCGTCGCGTTCTGAGCCCACCACGATTTCGAACTGCGAAGCGAGACCAGCGTGATCAACGACGGGTCGAGCAAACCCAGTGCGTTTCGAAGTAGCCACCGCAAGACGAAATCCCGCGTCATTCAGACGCGAGAGGAGTTCAGGAATCCCGTCGTAGACCGAGTACTCATACATTCCGCCGGCTCCGTAGTGCTCGCGGTACACCGTGATAAGCGAGTCAACCAGTGTGTCATCGGCAACCACTGAGCCGAATCCTGTTGTCAGCGGAGGCCCGATGAACGAAGAAAACTGTTCATCAGTAATCGCAGGAAATCCGTGGTGCGCAAGTGACTCATCAACACAACGACGAATACCTGGACTGCTGTCGATGAGGGTTCCATCGAGATCGAACAGCACCGTCGTGATTGGCATCGTCTCATTCTGGCTCACGGAATGAAAGCCCGATTCATCAGCGCACAGCAAAACGCAAACGGGCCCCGACCAAAGCCGGGGCCCGTTGCACAAACAACTACTTAGGAAATGAATACCGGATTGATCGGCGAACCAGTTGCGCCCGTGACCTTGAGCGGCGACACGGCAATGACTCCTTCGTAGTTTCCGTCTTCACACGGCTGACGAAGATCGAGATGCTCGAGCATGAAGATGCCTGCCTGCACCAACAGGATTTTGTGCACGATAAGAAAGTCATTGTTGTCAAACGGAATGACTTCGACAGCTGCGTTGTCGGAACCGACGGCAGTGACATCCATTGATGCAAGCCACTCGGCAGCATCGGAACCAATACCAGCCTGTGCGAAACCTTCTGGTTCGCCAGCGGCATTGTTGGCCCACCACATATCGAGGTGACCAGTACGAATAAGCACAACGTCGCCAGCGCGAACCTCAACACCCTGTGCAGCAGCGGCTGCCTGAAGGTCGGCAGCCATGATCATGGTGCCGGGCTCAAGCCACTTGTCGGCACCCTTCAACTTCACGATGTCGAGAATGACCGAACGTGCCGCGAAACTGTCGACCTTTTCGATACCAAGCTTGCCCGCACCACCAAGTGCGCGCATCTCGCCGTAAGGAACACCGTTGTAATGCTTGTGGTCCTCATACACATGGATAAGAGCGTCCATGTGTGAGGTGGTGTGCGAGGCCATGACGAGCACGTCTTCGTGGGCGCCTGTTCCTTCTTTTGCACCGTAACTGGCGTACATGCCGTCGTCGGTGCCGTCTTGCAGCGTCAGACGCATTGGCGTTCCGCGGTAATCAAGCAACGGAACACCCTGGCCCTGGATCGGAATGCCAAGGCTGTAGACCTTGCCCGTCGTGATCGAAGCTGCAGCAGCTTTGATGACCTCTGGAGTGAGGTGATTGAGCGCTCCGCGCTCGTCGTCGGCGCCCCAACGGCCCCAGTTATTTGTGCTCATGTGAGTTCCCCCGGTAGATCGGTGTGTCAGTTCCTGAAAGGTACAACTCCGGCGGCATCGCTGCCGCCGGAATCGATTAGGCGAGTGCGGGAAGGATTTCGTTGCGAAGCAGGTCGACCTGCTTCCAACCTTCCGAAATCGGCATGCCACCGCAAAGTGGGTGCATTGAGAAGACGGCCATATCGCCAGCGGCCTTCGCTTCTTCGACCGCTTCAGCCGGAGAGACAACCTGGTACAGACCCTCTTCGCGGAGTTCGCCCACGGTCTTGGCATGCGAATGTGCCGAAGACTTGATGTCGGAGGTCTGCCATGAGGAATAGGTCGTGGCCTCATGAAGGATGTGCTCGCCCATAGCGGCCCATCCGGCGTCGACGTCTTGCGCGAAGAAGGTGTGATGGAAACCTTCTGGCGGCGACATTGCAAAACCTTGCGTGCCGTACTCGGCGCACTTCTCGTAATAATGCGCTTCAACTTCCGGAACCGGAGCCGCCCACATCACGGGGAGACCAAAGCGTGCCGCGCGACGAGCTGCGGGCTTTGAGGTTCCACCAAGAAGGAACATCGGATGTGGTTGCGTGTACGGGCGCGGCGTGACTCGCACGGTGGTGCCGCGGTATTCGAACGGTTCACCGGTCCATGCCTTGAGCATGACCTCTACACATTCGTCCATGATCTTTCCGCGATCGGCCCATGACTTGCCGTGTGCTGCGTATTCGCTCGGGCGATAGCCAATTCCACCAATGACGGTGAGGCGACCCTTCGACATCAGATCGATGACCGCCATGTCTTCGGCAATGCGCAGCGGGTCATGCAAAGGAACGAGCAACGCCGAAAGCGAAACGGAAACGTTCTTCGTGCGGCTGAGAATTGCTGCAGCCATTGTGAGCGGAGAGGAACTCCAACCGTTTTCGGCGCCGTGATGCTCTTCGAGCGTCACCATGCCGCCACCAAGTTCATCAAGAACCTGAGCCATGTCGAGCATGGCGTTGTATCGATCGGCCATCTCATTTGGCTCGAGTCCTGGCTGGATGCAGTTGAAACGCATCATGGTCATTGCCATGTCATGTCCTCCCCTAAGTGGAATATGATTCTGCCCCATTTCGAGCAGGTAGTGCGACGACGTTGTGTGTTGCTAGTGCGCTACTGCGCAACCTCGGCCGAGGCCAAAATTTCGATTGCCTGCTTGATCCGCTCGGCGTGCTTGGTTTCTTCTCGGCCATTGCGAAGCAACAGCTCGATGATTTCCGGATCGGTTTCGTGCGAGGCCCACTTTTGGTAGCCGAGGTCGCCTTGGAGTTCGCCCTCGACGATCATCGGCAATGCCGACGCGTCGACCGAATCGGGAAGATCAACTTCGAACTTCTCGAGCACCTCGGCCGAAGGCACGTACTCGGTGCCGGTCTTGAGTGAAATCACCTTCATCACGCGACGAGCGTGACCAACTTCTTCGCGCCCGTTCTTACGAAGAAGCTCGGCGGCTTCTTCGTTATTCAAACGGGCCGCAAGTTCGTTGTAGAGAACATCGCCACTGTTTTCGAGTCGGACGAGAAGTTCGGCTGTTTCGATATCGAGAATCTCGGCTTCATTGATCTTCATGCTCGCTTCGAAGAAATTCATAAGAGGATCTTCGCGCCTAACGCGAGCGTCCGCCCTGTCGACCAGCAGAACGGCTCGATCCCTGACGGGAGCCGGAGGTTGACCCACCAGCACCACCGGATGATCGACCGCCTGAGCCAGATCGCGAACTTGATCCAGAACCAGAGCGAGCGCTGGAACCGGAACCGGAACTTGGCCCGCCGCCGGAACCACGGCGTCCGCTGCTTGGGCCGCCACGCTTCGGCCGACCAGACGCTGACGGAGTCGCCGAACGCGGGTTACGCGAATTCGGGCGACCACCGGGCGTCTTGGCCGGTTCGGGAACATCGAGCATTGCCTTCACTTCAGAGGCGCTTTTCTTCAGTCGCTGACCGGGAGCAATTTCCTGCAGTAGCGGTGAATCAGGGCGCACTTTCGTCACGGTGGGTTTAATACCCGCCTTGCGCATGAGTTGATCGGTGTCCTTGCGTTGCGATTCCGTTGCGAGCGTGACAACAACTCCTTCGTTTCCGGCGCGTGCTGTGCGTCCAGAACGATGGAGGTATGCCTTGTGCTCCATGGGCGGATCGGCGTGGATCACGAGCGATATGTCATCGACGTGAATTCCGCGCGCTGCAATATCGGTAGCGACCATGGCCGCTGCCGTTCCGTCGGAGAATGCCGCAAGATTTCGCGTGCGGACATTCTGCGAAAGATTTCCATGCATCTCGACCGAAACAACTCCGTGTGCGTTCAACTGACGGGTGAGTTGCTTGGCGCGATGCTTCGTTCGAGTGAAAATAATTGTGCGACCAGGTGCGGCAGCGAGATCGATGATGACGGGAAGTCGATCATCGTTCGTTACGTGCAACACGTGGTGGGTCATGGTGTTGACCGGTGACTGTTCGGAATCGACGCTGTGTGTGACCGGATCAGACATGTAGCGCTTGACGATGACGTCGACGCCCTTGTCGAGCGTTGCTGAGAACAGAAGATGCTGCGCATCGTCGGGCGTGCGATCGAGCAGACGCTTTACGCCAGGAAGGAATCCGAGATCGGCCATGTGATCGGCTTCATCGAGAACACACACTTCAACGCGATCGAGTTTGCAGAAGTTCTGACTGATGAGGTCTTCAAGACGACCAGGGCATACACTCTTTCCCTTTCGGTCCGAGCCTCGATATTCACCTT
>CAFBRD010000168.1_pt1 | contig 4736 bp, 7 predicted proteins | sample 7270131 | NCBI WGS metagenome assembly CAFBRD01 (sample SAMEA6814191, study PRJEB35770) | freshwater metagenome | biome: Freshwater; feature: Freshwater reservoir; material: water | place: Czech Republic | collected 2016-11-09 | depth 30m m | reverse complement strand
TGTGAAACCACCGTGCCGTAGGCGCCCGCCCGATTCGGCCAGCGAACTTTGAGGGGAACGATGAGTGCGGTCGAGAACGGCTGCGCCGCGCCGTTCGTGGTCCAGGTCACCGTTTGACCATCTGCCGTCGTGGTCGTCGTGCCGGTCGTGGTCGTTATGCCACTCGTAACTACCGAGGTCCATCCGGGCACCGAACCGGGGGTGACCTCACCAAACGCTGCCGCGAACTGCGCTACGAACTTCACAGTGCCGCCGCCACCGGTGATGCACCCGTGTTGGATCTCGAGGGTCATGGCGCTGGTGCGGCCCACGATCGCGTCGGAGTTCTTAAGGTCAACGATCGCGTGGGCTCCGGCCGGCAGTGGGTTCAATGTCAGAAGTGATCCTGTTACAGCAATAACGAGGCTGATGATCAAAGTGGCGCGAGCGAGCAGATGGCGATTGGACATGGAAGGACACTACCGAGCGATCGCAGCCCGGGCCTCAAGTTCAACCTTCTGCGACGCTGGCACCGCTACTTGTGCCCCTCGTTCGTCTTGCACTCCAATGATTCCCCACGTATTCGTGGAGTAATCAACCCACGGATACAAACCCATTCCCCCATTACCGCTCACGACAACTGTCGCCCCGAACTCATCGACGACGTCGGGCCAACATCCAAGTCCATAACGAGGGATCTTGGTGATCCCCACCGAAAAGTCTTTCGTTGTGTCGTAGGCCGCTACTTGATTCGACACCATCATTGCGACAGCGGGTTCACTCAGAACCTTCGTTCCATTAACCATGCCTCGATGCAAGACCATGCTGAGAAATTTCCCGTAATCATCCACGGTCACGCGAACGCCAAACGCGGAATTCGCCATCGACGGTGCTCCCGGCCATGTGGTCGCGTCCATCTGCAACGGCCCGGTGATTCGTTGCTTCGCAATAGTGGCGAAATCTGACTGACCGAGCACCTCTACCAGTCGACCGATGACAAGGAAGTCCGAATTCCCATACGAGAACTTTGAGCCCGCCGGAAACTGACGTGCGGAACTGGCGATCGCTTTGACGCATGCGGCAAGAGACATGCCGCCGCCCTGACAAGTGTTGTCTCGGACCCCCGACGTGTGATCGAGCAACTGCCGAGCAGAGATCGATGGCTTGTCGGATACAAACTCCGGAAGCCATCTCGAAATATCGTCATCGAGACCGATAACACCACCGTCGACAAAGGTCATCAGGACCGCTGCGGTGATCCACTTTGTCGATGACGCGACCGAAAGCGCTGTTGAACCGGAAATTGACCCGATGGATTTCTCGTGAATAATCGATCCATCGGCACGACTGAGACGCACCATCCCACCAGCGAGTCCTGCTGCCTTCACTCGTTCGGCAAGGAGCGCATCTGTTTGGTCGAAGGCGGTGGGGGCATAGACCTTGATTGTCGTTGTTGTCGTAGGTGCAGCAGTGGTCGACTCGGCGACCTCGCCGCCCGATCCACCCGATGGGTTCGCGTCTTGGCGTGTACCCGAGCCACAGCCCACCGGGCCGAGCAGCCCAAGAAGTGCCACTCCGACCAATCCGAACCTCAGACGACGTCTGGTCACAGGCCCTTCGGCGCGCTTGTGCCATCGGAAGACTCGATCGCCTGCCGGACGATGTCCTCGACATGTTCGTGATCGATTCCCAATTTTGCGCCGATATGAATTGCCCAAATTTCGGCACGCAGATTCGTTTCGAAATCGAGTTGTGCCCGCAAATCTGACCTAGCTGCTTGTCGGTTCTGACTCACCATGACAAATGTCGAAAGGAAGATCGCCTCAAGGCTGACAATCATCGTCAACAACCCGAATGGGAATGGATCAAACTTCAATGCCGAACCGACGAGGCCGACGTTTAGTAAGACCCAGATGAAAAACCAAACGGAATGCAGATAGACAAACTTCAGTGATCCAGCGAAGTTCGTAACGTGATCGGCGACTTCATCCTGTTTGCGACGAACGATCTGCCACGCAGACTTTTCGTTCGGAACGTGGTACTTGCCTCCGCCGAACAACACGCCATCGACGGTTCCATCAAACGCGTCGATCGCCTGACATGCAGTGCATTCGAGAGGGCTGTGGCTCGTACTTTGGTCCGGCGCGCCAGGAAACTCTGGATCGGTCATCGATTAACCGTGGAGCGGTCCGAAACTGCTGACCTCGTATTTCACGACATCGGGCGCCCCAGCGAGAAGATCGCCCACCACTGCAGTGAACGCCGCCATATGGGGAGTCTGAAAGTGCCCACCGAGCGCCGCTTCGTCATCCCAATGCTCGGTGATGATGAAGGTGTTTGGCTCACGCACGTCTTCGGAGAACCGGTAGGTCTTGCAGCCTGCCTCGGACTCTGAGCCTTCAGAGACAGCAATGAACGCCGCAATCGCTTCTTCACGTTTGTCGGCACGGACGGGAAGCGTTCCTCGGATAACGATGGTCATAACAGTTCCTTTCAACGACGAGAAGTGATGGAGACGCTAGCGGTCGGCCAACCCCGCTGCCCGAAGATGAGCAATGTCATTGAACCCGTGCAGTGCTCGGAGACCGCCACCGACGGCGATCGACGTAATCGAGGCCGTTGCCACCCACAGTCGCCAAGACACAAGATCATCGACACCCAGCGCCCAGCACACTGCCGCCTTAATCGGCGAGACATGCGTAACGACAACGGTGACGAGTTCGGGATCCTCGGCTGCGGAAAGGTCCTTAAGCGCCGATGAGACCCGCTCACCCAGCTGGCGAAGCGACTCACCTCCGGGCGGCATGAAGTCCGCATTGGTGCGCCACGCTTTCCAGATCTCGGGCTCGACCGAAGCAAGCGGCACTCCATCGAAGTCCCCGTAGTCGAGTTCGATCCATCGCTCATCAACAACCGGTTCGACGCCAAATGCCTCAGCGGTCTCACGCGTTCGAAGCAGCGGACTCGTGATCACCCGATCGACAGGACCAATTGCGGCAGCGAGAGCGGCCGCCTGATCCCGACCAAGATCATCGAGGGGTGGATTAATGCGACCAAGAAGGAGTCCGGTTGCGTTGTGTTCCGTGCGACCATGACGAACGATATGAAGCATTTCAAGACCTAACAGGTGGGCGGTGGTTGAGTGGTATCACGCGAGAGGTGGCCAGTTCGAACAAACCGCTCGCGGGTTTTGGGATTCGAAAAATCAAACGCTTTCCATGCCCATACAAAGCACGCGAAGCCAACGAGTTCGAAGATCACCGTAAGTGTGACCAAGTGACCGAATTCGGGGAGTCCCCCGGCTCCAAAGTCAGCCCCGAAAAATGGCCACCAGAAGGCTTTCGGACGAGCCCAAATGCCGTCGAGCACAAGATGCATCATCATGCCGATCGGAATACCGATCCACCTTCGCCTGACGAGACGACGCTTCTGCGTTGCCAACATCAGAATGCCCAGCAACGCAACCGGTGCAAGAAGCGCGTGCAGAACACGCGGCCCTCCGAAGACAACCTCACCGACCGGGAGTACTGAGCCGAGCATCACGAGTCGATAGTCGAGTGCTGGGCTTCGAAACACCCACCACACGAAAACGAAACTGACTCCGGCGAACCAGAGGATCATCGGACCAGCAATCTCCCGCAATCAGGACAGTACGCAAGTTCTTCGGCGGGAAGCCGTTTTATTACATCGACTTCCGCCGCGGCCATTGAGATGTGGCAACCGAGGCAGGTTGCACCTTGTAAGCGCGCGACTCCGGTGCCACCGGCTCCCCCACGGATACGTTCATATTCCGCCACAAGCGAGGCAGGGACGGCATCGACAAGCACCTGCCGTGCTGCGAGTGTCGCCACGAGTTCTTGATCGATGGCCGTTTCGGCGGCAGCGAGCGAAGCGATCGTTGCGGATCGTTCATCATCGAGTGCCGCCAACACAATCTTCGAACCCGAAAGCATTTCGTCGAGCGGCTCTATCTGTTCCATCAGTGCAATAACTTCATCTTCGAGCGTTGACTGACGCCGCTTTAACGATTCAAGATCCGCCTGCAGTGCTTGTGCCTCTTTTGGTGAGGTCATCGATCCGTCATAGAGCTGCTTGTCGACGCGCACTGCCTTACCCTCGACCGATGCGATTTCATCTTCAAGTCGCTTCTGATCACGAGCGAGGCCGTCACGTTCGTTCTGAGGTTCGGCAACGTCGGCCCGCAACTTCTTTTCTTTGAGATCGAGTTCCACCAGCGCTGCCCGCTCGGGCAATGTCGAGCGCCGGTGCCGCAATTGATCGGTGGCGGTGTCGTTGGCCTGCAACTCAAGGAGCCGCTCAAGATCTGTCATGGCCCCCAGCCTTACGCGTTCGGGCCGCTGCTGCCTCATCGATCAGTTCGGGATCGACAGGGTGAGCGGCTAGCCCGTAGTGGTACTCGTCGTCGTACTCGTCGTAGTACTCGTCGTCGTCGTCGACGAGGTTGACGAGGTCGACGTAGACGGTCTCGTGGTCGTCGACGAGGCCTTAGTCGTAGTGGTGGTCTTGCTGGTTGTGGTGGTCGTCGTGGACTCCTCCACAGGATCCAGGCCGCCATTCAGAAGCCCCAAGGGGTCGCTCGCCCCGGAAGCCGGCTTGCCCGCACGGGTCGACGGGATGCAGGTTGGGAACTCGACACGCTTTTGCTTCGTCTTATCGACATAGGCCTGATTGAAGTTGTGCCAGATCGTGGCTGGCCACAAACCGCCAAACTGTTCTTGACCGCCGAGATTGCCCAT
>CAFBRD010000139.1_pt1 | contig 5973 bp, 4 predicted proteins | sample 7270131 | NCBI WGS metagenome assembly CAFBRD01 (sample SAMEA6814191, study PRJEB35770) | freshwater metagenome | biome: Freshwater; feature: Freshwater reservoir; material: water | place: Czech Republic | collected 2016-11-09 | depth 30m m | reverse complement strand
TTAGCCTGCGAGCTGTGGCGCTCAAATCCCCACACGATCACCATCAGGTTCAACAAAAGTACGACGGAGACAAACAGGAAGTGGGCGATATTTCCCTTCTTGAACATCGCCTTGAGGAGCCGGATGCTGAAGATCAATCGAATAGCCGGGAGAAGGACTGCTAAGACGCCCACGGGGTGATGAAAGAAATAGTGCAACTTCTTGTGTGCGAGAACCGTCCGAACAGTCATATCGATTGCATAAATAACCGATACAAGGATTCGCCCGGCGTACCAGAAAAAAGGATGTTTCTCATCATGGATGCCGCCGATGGGAACCACGGTCAACCAGATAGTGAAAAGCGCCAACAGATCGAGGGGAACTGTCGTTCGATTGATCCATCGATCAAGCCGAGGGTTATTTTCCTCCGACTCGGCGAGATCGAGACTCACGTTCTTATCTTGGATCTGAGATCCTGCTTCAGGGGTCACGTTGGCAGTCTCTCAGACAGCGCGTTCTTCACGCACTTTCGAATCTCTCCGCCTCGGCTTTCCAACGCGACTGATCGACTTTGCCGTTGGCGGCACGGCCGATCGATTCAACGAACGACACACGCCTCGGGATCTTGTACGCCGCCAGACTCATCCGAAGTTGCCCGATCAGGACATCCGTATCGACCGTCGCTCGAGGCGCGAGTTCTACAAATGCGATGACTTGTTGGCCAAATCGCTCATGGGGAGCACCAACGACCACAGCGTCCGCCACCCCAGACTGAAGTTTGAGGGCCTCTTCAACTTCCTCAGGAAAAACCTTTTCGCCGCCAGTGTTTATGCAGCCAGATCCTCTACCAAGAAGTGTGACGGTGCCGTCCTCATCGACGGAGGCAAAATCCCCCGGCGTCGTCCAACGACGTCCACCAATCTCTCGGAACGTCTTTGCGGACTTTTCGGGATCATTGAAATAGCCGATCGGGGCGCGTCCGGCGACCGCAACGAGACCCGTTTCCCCTGATCCCGGCGTAACTGGTGTGCCGTCATCACGAATAACTTGGGCATCGGGGCCCAGTTTGAATCCCGCCGTCTTCGCTGTACCGCGAGACGAAGAAATCGATCGTGCAAGGCCAACCGCTTCGGACGAACCCAGAGTGTCGACACAGAGAACGGTAGGTGCATGCGCAATCAGGCCGTCCTTCACGGGCGCAGACCACATCACACCGGACGAAAGGATGACTTTGAGGGAGGAAATATCCCACCGTTCGGGTTCAGCGTCGAGCGCAGTCAGCAGAGGTTTGGCGAACGCGTCACCGACAATCGAGAGGTCGGTCACGCTGTGGACCTCGACCGTGTCGAGTAACTCTTTCGGATCGAACTTCGTGTTTTCACACAAGACGACAGCTCCGCCCGAATCAAGAACAGCGAAGGCGGAAAAGGCAGCCGTACCGTGCATGAGCGGTGCAGCGGGAATGACTCGCGCTCGCGACGACCCCGCTGCAGCGAGACCCTCAGCAATTGCATCGAGCCCCCCATCTTCCTGATATTTAATCGTCGCGCTTCTATTCAAGACACAGAACAAGTCATCCTGCCGCCACATCACGCCTTTCGGCTGACCGGTCGTTCCGCCCGTGTAAAGGAGAAAAAGATCGTCTCCGCTTCGTTGAGGGGCATCAGCAGGTAGTTCCATCGCAGAGGCCGCAACCTTTTCAAACGGTTCGGCCCACTCGGGACACTTACCGACTCCGTCGTCAACCCAAAGCCACAGCTTCACTTCAGGTACTCGAGTGCGAACTTCATTGGTCGACTCGGTGAACGATCCATGGAACATCACGGCTTCGACACCTGCATCGAGCCACAGATAAGCGAGTTCATCTGCTACGTAGCGATAGTTCGTATTCACCGGAACCATCGCTGCCTTGTAGGTGGCGAACAGGGACTCTAGGTACTCCATTGAGTTCATGAGATATTGCGCAACCCGGGATTGTCGAGTCAGCCCAGCTTCGAGTAACCGAGCCGCAGTCGACGAGGCTCGCTCATCGAACTCTGCCCAGGTACGAACGGATGAGCCTCGCAAGAGAGCCGGAGCGGTGGGCTGCACCGATGCAATCGTTTCCCACACATCAGCAAAATTCCAGGCAGTCATGTGAGTAGTTCTGACTTTCGGACGACGCAACGAGTAACGATCCGCAGATGGTAGGCCGTCAATTGCGCACTCCGCTGATAATGCGTCCGCATTAGTCTTTCTGGATGGGTGAAAGCATTACTGACGAAGGCATTGACCGCTTGCGAGCACGCATCGGCATTGCCCGATCCCACAGCGCTCCTCCTCACTATCTCAGTCCCAATGAAGACGCCTTTCGTCACGTGGCGATGGCATGTGGAGATGACAACCCGCTCTGGTGCGATCCCAAATACGGAACCACCACTCGTTGGGGAGGACCAATCGCGTCACCACAACTTGTCGGCGGAGACACGCTGATCGGCGAGGACGAGGTCACCCGCATACCCGATGATCAAAAAGAACTCATGAAGGGTGACCCCCTCGGTGGGGTTCACGCGTTTTATTCTGGAAGTTTCCGGGAATGGTGGAATCCATTGCGGCCGGGTGCGCGCGTGCTTCGACGAAACGCTCTCATTGGGGTGCACGACAAGATCGGTGATTTTGCAGGCCGTGCCGTTCATGAGTGGTTTGGCGAGGTCTTCGCTGTCGCCGGAGGACCAGTGCTCTCTGGCCAGTACCGCCTCATGATTCGGGCAGAACGTGAAAAGGCGATCGAACGCAAAGCCAATGATGCCATTGAGATTGCGCCTTATACCGACGATGAGATTGCTTCGATAAGCGAACAGATCGGCGAAGAACGGTCACGGCGTCGCGGCGCGACTCCTCGGTTCTGGGAGGATGTCGAAGTTGGCGACGAAATTGGTCCACTCGTGAAAGGACCGCTTCGCGTCACCGACATGGTGGTGTGGCATACGGGAATGGGCATGGGTCTCTATGGAGTAGCCGCTCTGCGTTTAGCCGATGATCAGCGGAAACGGATGCCACGATTTTTCAAGCCTGACGCCCTCAACATTCCCGATGTACAACAGCGCGTCCACTGGGATGCCGAATGGGCTCGAAACGCCGGCAATCCGACCTCCTATGACTATGGACGTATGCGCGAGACCTGGCTCATTCATCTCTGCACCGACTGGATGGGCGACGACGCTTGGCTTTGGAAACTTGATTGCCAATTTCGGAAGTTCAACTACGTTGGCGATACCCACTGGATGCGCGGAATGGTCTCGAAAAAATACCTCACTGATGGCAACCGACCTGCCGTCGATCTCGAGATTTGGGGCGAGAACCAACGTGGCGAACGTACAACACCCGGCCACGCCACGATCCTTCTCCCCTCTCGTGAATATGGCGACGTACGTCTGCCCGAAGCCCCAGGCGGCGCAAGTAACTGTCAAGAATTACTCGAAGCCCTTGCCGCTCGATTCGCTGAGGACAACGAGTAACTACTCGACGCGTCACGAACCGATCTGGTCGTTGACCCATCGGTTGGCGAGTTCACGACGAAGAACTTTTCCGACCTCGCTACGCGGTAGTTCGTCGATGGATCGAAACGCTACGGGGACCTTGTACGCCACGAGATAGTTGCGACAGTGTTCGACCAGAACTTCTTCGCTGAAATCGTCCCCCACAATGAAGGCAACGGGAACTTCCCCCAAACGATTATCAGGAACCCCAACGACCGCTGCATCGATGACTGACGAGTGAAGTCTCAGGACTTCTTCAACGGAATCAGGGAAGACCTTATTTCCACCACGATTGATCAGATCGCTGACTCTTCCGTCGATCCAAACAAAACCGTCTTCGTCAACTGATGCGATGTCGCCGGTATCGATAAAGCCATCATCGTCTCGCCGATCATCGATTCCTACAGCGGCGTTGGGAGGACGCACCAGAAGGTGGCCGTCGGCGTCGATACGAAGGGCAACTCCGGGTAACGGTCGACCCGCTGCACCGACCTTTTCGGGATGTTCCTTTGCGTCGGCTGCAGTCCATCCGATCACTTCACCCATCTCGGCCTGGCCGTAGCTATTGAGAACAAAGCAGCCAAAGCGTTCCGTAAACCGACGAGCATTCAGAGGAGACAATGGCGCTGTAATAGACCGCACGTATTTCAGTGGCGCTAGCGACGCCAAATCTGAATCCGCCAGCATGACCATCGCTGCCGGCGGCAGCACGGTCGAGCGAATCTGAAAACGCGCAACGAGCTCAGCAAATACATCTGGCGTAAAGCGGTCCATCATCACCACTGGCGCCCCGGCCCTCAGCCCGAACAGGCAGTTGTACAGGCCCGCGTTCAGCGTCATCGAAACGGGAATCAGATTTGGTGTTGGTGGACCCGAACGCTCCCCCTTGCCACGGAGTGGACCGAGAACGCGATCGAGGAGTTCAAGATACGCAGTGTGAGTGTGGAGTATGGCTTTGGGAGCACCGGTAGTGCCTGAAGTCCAGATGATGAAGGCAACGTCTTCGGGATACACCGTTGCACCGTTCAGGGCTCGAATCCCATCGCTGCCGATGAACGCAGCAGCACCCGTGTCGCTCAAAATAGATTCGACTTCAGGCTCTGGGAGACGCTCGTTGAGGGGCACATAGACCGCTCGACGAGTCCAGATTGCCACCATCGTGCACAGTAGTTCGGGTCCATTGGGAAGCTGGACAGCAACTGCTTGACCAGATTCGATTTCCAATTTCGTCGCGATTTCAGCGACCCGACGGCGCGCTTGGGCAACCGTCATCGAGTCGGTTTCTGAAAACAGCACCAACTGCTCTTCAGGAAAAGGATGCTGCAGAAGAAGGTCTTCGAGTCCCATATCGAATCTCAGACGATCGCAGCAGTGAGCGCGGACGTCATTCGCCGGGAACAGCCCAGTTGGCATCGCGCTTTTCAGCGAATGCTCGTGGGCCTTCTTCCTGATCAGGGTGACCCCACATCGATACAAGATCTACAGAACCAGCACGGCACGCGTCGCTGAGACCAAGTTCAAGAGCTCGCCATAACGCCTTCTTACTTGCCGCCATCGCCGCAGGAGAATTACGGGCAATCTTCTCCGCTAGCTCCTGAGCCACTTCGCGTAACCGCTCGGGAGGATCAACGATCTCGCTGATCATCCCCAACTCATAGGCCCTCTGCGCCGACATCCGCTCATGACGACCAGTCAATGCCATCCGCATCACCGCTTCAAAAGGCATCTTGCGCAAAAGACCAATTGCCTCGACAGCAACTACCTGACCGACCGAGACATGCGGATCGAAAAATTGCGCATCCGAAGATGCGATCACGATGTCGGCGTCCGCCACCCAATGGAATGCGCCACCGGCGCAGAGACCATTTACAGCGGTGATGACAGGTTTTGTAACGCCTTGGTGCCAAGCAGTGAAATGCAGATCAAAGTTTTCGAGTGAATCGCGGTACCGCTCCATGCCGATGCCATCAGATGCGATCTCGGAAACATCGACACCGGTTTGAAAAGCGCGACCTTCGCCCGTGTGGACAATAACGCGCACATCAGAGTCATCTTCCAGTTCAAGCCAAGCAACCGCAAACTCATCGCGCATTGCGTTCGTCATTGCGTTGAGTTGTTCTGGACGGTTGTTGATCAACCAGCCCACTGGGCCATGACGCTCGACTTTCAAAGTCGTGAAATTCGTGAACCTTGACTCGGCCATTTACTCGGCTTCTTTCTCTACAGCAGACTCAAGCGACCAAAGAGGTTCGCGCTTTTCAGCGAATGCTCGTGGGCCTTCTTCCTGATCAGGGTGACCCCACATCGATACAAGATCTACAGAACCAGCACGGCACGCTTCGGTGAGACCAAGTTCAAGAGCTCGCCATAACGCCTTCTTACTTGCCGCCATCGCCGCAGGAGAATTACGGGAAATCTTCTCCGCTAACTCCTGAGCCACTTCACGTAACCGCTCGGGAGGATCAACGATCTCGCT
>CAFBRD010000121.1_pt1 | contig 6941 bp, 9 predicted proteins | sample 7270131 | NCBI WGS metagenome assembly CAFBRD01 (sample SAMEA6814191, study PRJEB35770) | freshwater metagenome | biome: Freshwater; feature: Freshwater reservoir; material: water | place: Czech Republic | collected 2016-11-09 | depth 30m m | reverse complement strand
TTCTCGTCAATCAGGAACGCTGAGCGAACGATGCCCATGTACTTCTTTCCGTACATCGACTTCTCGCCCCATACGCCGAACTTCTCGGCCACCACATGTTCGGGGTCAGACAACAACGTAAAGCCGAGTTTGTATTTGTCATCGAACTTGGCGAGCTTGGCCGGAAGGTCGGGGCTGATACCGATGACGACCGTGTTACCGATCTTCTTGGCGATGTCGCGCAGTCCGCAACTCTGCGTCGTGCAGCCCGGCGTATCAGCCTTTGGGTAGAAGTACACGAGCACCTTGGTGCCAGCGAAACCAGAAAGCTTCACCTTGGTGTCGGTCTGGTCGGCAAGGGTGAACGCAGGTGCTTTCGCACCGACAGCGAGTTGTGTGATGGCCATGAGTTGAAACTAGCGGGCGCGCATCGCTTGGGACCAAGAACCGCACTGTGGCAAAACGAAAAAGGAGGAGCGCTTCCGCGCTCCTCCTTTCAACTTCTTGAGTCGCAGAAGACTCAGACGCCAGCCTTTGCTGATGCCTTGAGCTTTGCGCCAGCCGACACCTTGGCGGCGTTGGTGGCGGGAACCTGAATGGTTGCACCGGTCTGCGGGTTGCGAGCGGTACGAGCCTTGCGGTGGGTCTGTTCGAAGCTGATGAAGCCAGGAAGGGTGAGCTTCTCTCCACCCTTGGCCACAACCTCGTGGGCAATCTCTTCGAATGACTTCATTGTCTTCTCGACGTCGGCCTTTGTCTGGCCCGTCCGGTTCGAGATCTCGGCGATAAGTTCGCTCTTGGTCATGACTTCCTCCTGTTGGCCCAGCCTGACGGCCCGGCACGGATTGACAACCGGGTCGGCCCCCGACTGCCTTCGAACTCGGGCAGGACCGCCCGATAGGGACAAAGCATTGCGGCCCCACCACCGAAAATGGTGGATGGCCGCGGAATTCGTTGCATGACTATGCAGACTATTGAATCAGTGCAGGTCAGAGACGCAAATGAGACGGTTGTCACTGCTCACTATTCATCATAAAACGGGCGGAATGGTCGAAATAGGCCAGCATTGCGGCTTCGTCCTGTTCGCTCAGCGCCCCTGCTTCGACCTCAGCGCCCACGGCGTTGGACATGAGACGAAACCAGGCCTCACGCTGGACCTCGCCAATCACAAAGGGCGCATGGCGCATACGAAGGCGAGGGTGGCCTCGCTGGTCGCTATAGGTCTGCGGGCCGCCCCAGAACTGCGTGAGGAACAACCGCAAGCGCTCACGAGCTCCTTCGAGGTCTTCGGGCGGATAGAGCGGCGCCAGAACCGGGTCGACGAGCACCGCGTCGTAGAAACGGTCGACGAGTCGGGTGAAGAACTCGGGATCGACTCGGTCGTAGAGCGGTTGTTCGAGCGGAATCCTGCGCCGTTCGTTCTCGGCGCCGTCCTGGCTCATGACGCGTCGAGGGCAGCGCGTACTTCAGCGATGAAGGCACCAGCGCCTGCAGGTCCTTCTCCAGCGACGACGCGGCGCATTAGCGCCGAACCAATCACACACCCGTCAGCAACCTGGCTCACTTCAGCGGCCTGCTGTGCATTCGAGACACCGACACCAACCAGAACGGGTTTGTCAGTGATGGCTTTCAGGCGTCGAGCAATCACGAGCGAAGACGCGGCAAGCGCATCGCGCTCGCCGGTGACTCCGAGAAGTCCAACGGCGTAGACAAATCCTCGGGAACGTGCGACGACTCGCGGAAGACGTTCGTCGGGTGCCGTTGGTGCGGCGAGCATCACCGTTTCGATTCCTGCAGGATCGGCGGCGGTGGCCCAAGGACCAACTTCTTCAAGCGGGAGATCGGGCAGAATCGCCGCGCGCACGCCAGCTTCGTACAACGACGACGCGAATCGCTCGTGACCCATGTGGAACGCAAGGTTGTAATAGGTCATCACCGCTAGGGGCACACCGGCATCGACCGTGCGCAAGGTGTCGAGCACCGTGACCGGTGACGCTCCATCGCGCAATGCCAGTTCACTGGCTTCTTGGATGATCGGGCCGTCCATTACCGGATCGGAGAATGGAATTCCTATTTCGATTGCATCAGCACCTGCATCAGCAACGGCACGCACGACATCGGGCCATTCATCGTGCAGGCCGCCCGTGACGTAAGCAACCAACAATTTGCGACCACTACCTCGAAGTGCCCGAAGAGCACTTTCAAACTCGCCTGGTTCCGCAGGCGCGTCGGGAATGACGAGACCTTCGTCGGCCAGCGATGCGCTCATCCGAGAATTTCCATCATCTGGGCAACGTCTTTATCGCCGCGCCCAGACATGTTGAGAAGAACGGTCTTTCCTGCGAGCTTGGCCCGATCACGGATCACCCATGCCAGGGCATGCGCTGGTTCAAGCGCAGGGATGATTCCTTCGGTGCGGCTCAAAAGCTGAAATGCCTCGATGACTTCAGCATCAGTGACCTGCTCGTATCGGGCACGACCGATTGATGACAGGTGTGAGTGTTCGGGGCCAACGCCGGGGTAATCGAGACCAGCGGAAATGGAGTGCGCCTCTTGCACCTGTCCGAATTCGTCCTGCATGAGGTAGCTCTTCATGCCATGAACAACTCCGGGCACACCGCGCCCAACTGCTGCGCCGCCTGCCGGTTCAACGCCAACGAGCTCGGCGGTTGTGTCGGCAAAACCACTGAAAATACCGATGGCATTTGAACCACCGCCCACACATGCAGTGACGACATCGGGAATTTCATTCTCGAGCAACTTCGCGCATTGCTCGCGAGATTCTTTCCCGATCACGGTGTGGAATTCACGCACCATCCATGGGTATGGATGGGGGCCCATTACAGAACCAAGGCAGTAATGGGTGTTCTCAACCGTGGCGACCCAATCGCGCATGGCTTCGTTTACTGCGTCTTTCAGCGTTCGCGAGCCCGACATGGCCGGAACTACTTCTGCGCCAAGAAGTTTCATGCGAAAAACATTGAGGGCTTGACGCTCCATGTCGACTTCACCCATGAAGACTTTGCATTCCATGCCCATGAGGGCTGCAGCGGTTGCCGAGGCAACACCGTGCTGACCGGCGCCAGTTTCGGCGACCAAACGAGTCTTCCCCATGCGCTTCGCGAGAAGCGCTTGACCAAGAACGTTGTTGATCTTGTGCGATCCGGTGTGGTTCAGGTCTTCGCGCTTAAGAAGAACGCGAACACCAAGTTCTTCCGACAACCGGTGACACTCGGTAATTGGCGATGGCCGCCCGGCGTAATCGGCGAGCAATGCATCGAGTTCGTCACGAAAGGTTTGGTCGGCCCATGCGTCACGGAATGCGGCTTCGAGTTCCTGACAGGCCGGCACCAGAGTCTCGGGCACATATCGGCCCCCGAACTCTCCGAATCGACCGCTCGCTGATGGTTCGGATAACGACATAACGGTGAGGCTAGGCCGGGCCCGGGTCGTGAGAGAACTCGGAAAGCGCATCTCGCGCAACAGTGATGAAGGCGGCCAGTGCTTCAGGATCTTTCTGACCCGCGGAGGCCTCGACTCCGCTGACAACGTCGACCCCCCAAGGGCGAACACGCTCAATGGCGTCGGCCACATTGGCTGGGTTCAATCCGCCAGCGAGGATCACTCGACGTTGGTCTTGGAGATCGGTGACTTTTGACCAGTCGAAGGTCTCGCCCGAACCAGGTGTCGGGGAGTCAAGCAGCACCACGTCGATTGGGTAGTCATCGAGCCGTTCAAGCCGGGGATCGTCAACGGTAAAAACCTGGACAAGAAAGGGAACGACTGCGCGAAGCGCTTCAGCGACCTCGGGGCCCTCGGTTCCGTGCAGCTGCACGCCTTGAAGCCCGGTCACTTTCACGATCTCGGAAATGTGTTCTGCCGTCTCGTTACGAAAGACACCGATCGTCAGTGTTTGAGCAGGCAACTGCGAAACGATCGCAGCAACGGTTTCGGCATCGACCTGACGCTTCGACTCAGCGAAGACGAACCCAATCGCGTCAGCGCCGAGCGACACCGCAAGCAGTGCATCGTTGGCGTTGGTTGTTCCACAGATCTTGATGAACACGCTTTGACGCTAGCGGCAGCGCAGATCCTGGCTGAAGCGAGATTTACAACAGCATGCCTAGAGGCGACGAGCGCCCCGGAGCGCAGCGACGCCAGCTTCGGGGTCACCCGATGTGACCAGATGCTCCCCCACGAGGACAGCGTGGTAGCCAGCAGCAGCCAGTAACGCTGCATCGCCAGCGCCCGTGATCCCCGACTCGGCAACTTTCACGACACCTTCCGGCATCTGCGGAGCCATGCGAACGGCGCGTTCGGTATCGACAGCGAAAGTCACGAGATCTCGTTGATTCACACCGATGAGGTCGGCCCCGGCAACAATCGCTCGTTCAAGCTCGGCTTCGTCATGAATCTCGACGAGCGCATCGAAGCCGATCGCATGTGCCAATTTCAGAAATGATTCGAGCTCGGCTTGGTCGAGAGCCGCTGCGATTAACAGCACGCAATCGGCGCCCATAATTCGTGCATCACACACGTCGCGGGCACTGACGGTGAAGTCCTTACGCAAGACCGGGAGTGCGCACGCAGCGCGAGCGGCAACAAGGTCGTCGACCGATCCACCAAAGAAATCGACATCGGTAAGTACCGACAGACACGCGGCACCTCCGGCTTCATACTGACGAGCAATCGCTACTGGATCGAGACCTGGAGCGAGTTCACCTTTCGAGGGCGAACGACGTTTGATTTCTGAGATCACCGCGAGGTCGCCCGAAGCAGCAACCGCTTCGAGTGCATCTCGAAAACCACGCGCTGGCGCGATGGACATCGCCCGCTCGACGAGTTCGTCGAACGGGCGATCGTCGCGAGACGCAGCCTCGCGGTGCGCCTCAAGAATGCGGTCAAGATAGGTGGTCAGTTTGGAAGACCCTTTGCGTTACCGGTCGGCGTCGACATGACCATCATCGGCGGTTCGGCCATAAGCCCGCCGAGAGTTCCGAACAATTCCTTCATGGCATCGGACCCACCGTGAACACCGAGTGCGTCGCCATCGGAATACAGCTCGAAGATCCAAACGGCATTTTCATCGCCAGCATCACGATGGAAGGAGTACACGAGCGTCCCCGGCTCGCCGGCAACAACCGGGAGCATCGTCTCGAGAGCAGCCACACCTTCGTCGCGCTTGCCGGGCTGGAACACCATTTTTACGAACAGCGAAGTCTGAGTCATGGTCGCAAACCTTAGGCGACCGTTTACTGCTCTCGCTCAGCCCGCAGACTTCGAGAAAGCGCAACGAAAGGAGCCGCCAGGAATCCAAGAGCGGCCAGAACGAGCCCCACAATCCCAACCGCAATCAGAAACGGGAGATTCACGATGACGCCAAGGACGACACCAACGATTCCGCCGAGCAGACAAAGAATCGGGGCCATCTGCAATGAACGCTCGACGTGCGTGCCTTCCACCCCGACGTCATCTAGCAGTCGGAAATCGATTTCGTCATCGCCGTCATCGTAAGGAACGAAGTCATAGCGGCCAGGAGTTGTGACACCAACAGACGCTGAATCGTCAATCGTCAGCCGCATGATTTCGTCATGGGCTCGCCTGCGTTCCGGATCGCCCAAGACGGCCCACGCCTCATTGATCGACTGCATCTCGCGCTCGTTCGCTTGACGCGCAACCTCGTCGGTGTGGAAATCAGGATGATGGACTCGCGCCAGTTGCAAATACGCACGACGGATCTGATCAGGGGTCGCCGATGGCAAGACTCCCAACCGTTCATAGAACGACTCAGACATAGCGAGAACTCAACGGACAGAACCAGGCTCGACGACCGAAGCCGGCGCCACTACTGATCCGCTTTGCACCGTGACATCGCCACCAGCCGCGACCGAACGTCCAACCCGAGCCAATGCCAATGCCGGAAGTCCAGCGCCCAACGCGGGAGTCACGCTTGTAAGCGCACCAACGGTTGCCCCGTCCAACAGCACCTCATCGCCAACTGCAGCATCGGCACCGAGCACGAGCAATCGAATGGGATGCGGAACGTTGTTCCCACGACTATCGATTCGAGCGACAAGTTCTTGGCCGGTATAGCAACCCTTCGTGAAACTCACCGAAGCGTCGATCACCCACTCACCTGCTTCACCGGGGATGGTGTCGGCGGTGAGTTCTGAACCCATCTGCGGGACGCCGTGGGCGATTCGGTAACGCTCGAGCGACTCGCTTGAAACCGAATCGACGGCAAGGTCCCCAACATTGGTGTCGGCACCATGAAGCACCAACAGATCGACTCCAGCAGCACTGGGCCCTATCGGCGCTACGACGAGTTCGTCGCCGATCACATCGGCACCGAGACGAATGGTTTCAGAACTCCAGCGACGCTGCACAAGTTGAGCGCGTTGCGGTTCACCGATCGTGGCCTTCGTGCGAAGCAGGAACCGCTTCAATCGGGTAACAACGACGTCGCCCCAACCCTGATCGACTTCGAGCAGATAGTTCTCGGCATCAAGTCGATGCACGCGAAGCCAAGCATCGACCTTCCCGTTCGGACCCAAAAGAAATGACAACGCACTGTCGCCCGCCATGGCAACGACGTCTTGGCTCAACTGTCCCTGAAGGTAACGAGCGGAGTCCGGCCCCGCCACGGAAATGACATCGCGCTCGACGATTCCGTCACCGCCGGAGCCACACAGCAGTTGATAGTCGCGAGAAATCTCTTCGGCCGATGAATCATTCACAGCACGAGTGTCGCACTAAGCACAGCGACATGCACCAGCGAGATCAGCTGTTGGGTTCGCCACGACGTTGAGCCGTCATCCGGCGGGCTCCATGAACGGCGCTTAAGAGCCCACGGGCCTTGTTGCGGCATTCGAGATCTTCGTGCTCGGCCACGCTGTCGGCAACGATGCCCGCGCCTGCCTGCACATGAGCGATCCCGTCGGCTCCGACCATGAGCGTGCGGA
>CAFBRD010000120.1_pt1 | contig 7063 bp, 5 predicted proteins | sample 7270131 | NCBI WGS metagenome assembly CAFBRD01 (sample SAMEA6814191, study PRJEB35770) | freshwater metagenome | biome: Freshwater; feature: Freshwater reservoir; material: water | place: Czech Republic | collected 2016-11-09 | depth 30m m | reverse complement strand
CATCGCAATGAATCGCAACAACGCGGCGATACGCCAACGATGATTTCAACGAGCGGAGCAAAGTAATGGCGATCGGTTCTGACTATGGCGGCGTCATCGGTCGCACCCACGCTGAGTCCACCCCGTGGTGGCCGCCAGCAGTTCATCCTGGCGATGATGCCCCCAATGTCGTCGTCATTCTCTTTGATGACCTTGGTTTCTCTCATCTCAATTGTTTCGGCTCCGACATGGTTACGCCGAACATCGACAAATTAGCCAGCAACGGTCTTCGGTTTTCGAACTTCCACGTCACGCCGCTCTGTTCTCCGACTCGTGCGGCCCTGTTGACTGGCCGAAATCATCACACCGTCGGAATGCGCAGCATTGCCAACTTCAATACGGGCTATCCGCATATGACCGGTCGCATTTCCGACCATGCGACGACGATGGGCGAAGTGTTGCGCGACGTGGGTTACACAACGTTTGCCCTCGGCAAGTGGCATTTGTGTCCGATGGACGAAGCATCAGCAGCAGGCCCCTACGACGCGTGGCCACTTCAGCGCGGTTTCGACCGTTTCTATGGCTTCCTCGATGGTGAGACCGATCAATTCGCGCCAGACCTTGTGTATGACAACCATCGAGTTGATCCGTCAGCAACAGCTGCCGAGGGATATCACCTCAGCGAAGACCTCGTCGACAAGGCGATCGAGTTCATTCACGACACAACGTCAATCCGACCCGATCGACCGTTCTTTACCTACCTCGCATTCGGTGCAACTCACGCGCCGCATCAAGCTCCTGAAGAGTATTTGGCTCGTCATCGCGGTCGATACGACGAGGGCTGGGACGTCGCTCGCGAACGTTGGTTCGCCAAGCAGATTGAGCAAGGACTCGTTCCTCCCGATACCGAACTTGCGCCGCGTAATCCTGGTGTTGAACCGTGGGATTCGCTTCCAGAGAACCAAAAGAAGCTTGCCGTTGCATTACAAGAAGCGTTTGGTGCGTTCTTAGAACATACCGATGCGCAGATTGGCCGTTTGGTCGATGCCATCGACGCTCTTGGACAACTCGATAACACCATCATTGTTGTCATGGCTGACAACGGTGCAAGCCAAGAAGGTGGACCCTTCGGAGTGCTGCATGAAATGAAGTTCTTCAACTTCATGATTGAAACGCCCGACGAAGCGGTCGACCGGATTCCGGAAATCGGTGGCCCCGAGAGTCATTCGAATTATCCGTGGGGTTGGGCGCAAGCGGGTAACACGCCATTCAGGTGGTACAAGCAGAACACCCACGAAGGCGGCGTGCATGTTCCGTTTGTCGTGCATTGGCCCGCAGGCATCACCGATCACGGTGGTATCCGCAACCAGTTCCATTACGTGACCGATGTTGCGCCGACGATTTATGAACTCATTGGCGTTCAGGCGCCCGAGGTCTATCGGGGGGTTGAGCAGTATCCGATTGCTGGCGAGTCAATGGCCTATGCGTTCACTGAGCCCGACACGAAGACCAATCACGCCGTGCAGTACTTCGAAATGTTCGGCCACCGCGCTATGTACGACAACGGTTGGAAAGCCGTGACCCGCCATACCGTTGGCGTGTCATTCGATGACGACGTGTGGGAGCTCTACAACCTCAACGTCGATCCTTCCGAATGCAATGATCTTGCTGCGGCCGAACCCGATCGACTCGCTCAAATGATTGACCAGTGGTGGGCCGAAGCCGAAACCTACGGTGTGCTTCCCCTCGATGATCGTGGCGTTGAATTGTTCGGTGCCCGGTTCGGCGAGCACACGCCGCACCGCCCAGATCGCCACTACACCTACCGTCCTCCGATGGCTCCGTTGCCTTCGCAGAGTTCTGCATCGTTGGGTGGTCGGAGCTGGGACCTCACCGCAACGATCGATCGCGCTTCAGGTGAAGGTGGCGTGCTGTATGCGCTCGGCAACGGCAACAGTGGCCTCACTGTCTTTGTGCAGAACGACCGACTTGTTTTCGATTACAACGTTTTCGGCGATCACTTCGAGGTTGAATCAGACCGAGACGTTCCCGTTGGTCGGTCGGAGGTCGGGGTTCGATTCGAACGCACCGGTAAGGGTGGCAACGCAACGGTGGTTATCGATGGCGCCGATTGCGGCACTGTCGAGTTCCCGTTCGTCATGCGAGTGATCTCGAGCATGGGTTCAAGCATCGGCTTCGACTACGGCCTGCCCGTGAGCCATCGCTACTCCGATTCATTTCCCTTCGAGGGAACACTGCATCGGGTCGATATCCAACTTGCTGAGTCCCGGAAGGCTGGTTCGGCCGAAGACGCTGCGGCTTCACAGCGTTCTGGTATGGCTCGTCAGTGAGCGAAGGGCCCGGTCACGCCGGCTACTGGCCGAGTTCGTGGCCAGCAGAAGATGGTGGTCCGCTGCGCCAGCAAACCTGCGACGGTGCATTCGCTGGGCTGATCGCTGGCACACCCAGCGTCGTATCTCGCGACGCTCATGGGGCAACGATGGTGGTTCGGCGCGATGCAGGCGAGGTGTTCCTTACTGGTCACAGCGTTGGCGGCGACAGTGGGGAGCAAACCAGTTGGGTCGAGCGCATCGACCCGCAGACGCTTGAGGTTCTGAATCGCTGCGAAGGCCTTGCCGGCGGGCCAGCCTGGCCGGGCGGATTTGCTGCACATGCAGGTGGATCTCTTGTCGTTGTGTTCGGCCGCAACATTCATCGGCTCAACATCAATCTTGAGGTGGAGCTCTCCGCGGAGCTTCCGCGCAATCGTCCCTACAACTCGTTTGTCGCTCTTCCCGACGGTCACATCGTTACGAAAGACTTCGGCGGTCGCCTTCCGGGTGCCGACGAATCATTTGTTGCTGAAAACTGTGAAGTGCTCGTACTCACGCCGACAACGTTCGAAATCGTTGCTCGTGTAGAACTCCCCGAGCCATCGATTGCTCGTCTTTCTGCCGATGGCAACACCATCTATGTCGTGGGCGACCAATCGCTGTATCGAATGACGTGGAATGGTCAGTCACTTGTGTTCGACGAAACCTTCGCTCCGCGATACCGAACGATTGAAGGCCAGACCTACGGATGGGATGCTGTCGTCGCTCTTGGTGCGGCGTGGTTCCTCGATAATGGCGGTGGCAGCGAGAACTACGTCGGAACCTTTCGTGGTCAAGGGATTTCGACGGCGCCTCTGCATCTGGTGCGCGTCGATCTCGCCACTGGCGGCGTCTCGCTCACGGAAATCTGCGGCTTGCCCAATGGAATGGTAGCGAACCCACCGTTGATCGACGAGCGTCGAATGATCGCGGTTGGTTTCGACAGTGCCAATGGTGTGCTTGCTGCATTTGATATCGATCCCGATGGAGCAACCTCGCCTCGCTGGAGCGTTGAACAGAACCACGGATCACACATGATCCTCGACCCCACTTCCGGCCTCTTTCTCTCCGCGCATCACGACAACGAACGCTGGATGGAACAGTTCATAGTGCGCGATATCGCCAGTGGAGCAGAAGCAGTGCGACTTGATTCAGGAAGTCCGTTGCAATCGGTCGTGTTCCCGGCGGTCGGTGAATCGCGCACGGTGTACGCCTGCTCGTTCTCGACCGTGAGCGCTCTTAGCTGGTGATGTCGCTGGCGGTATGTGTTCCGCCGGTGAATTGATCGAGTCCATCGGGAAGCGGACGTAACTCATCACAACGCGTTTTACTTGGGCGCGCATCGGAGTACCCGAGAATGCGCATGCCGGTGAAGTGGTGCACTCCCATCGGGTCGAGTGGGCTCTTGCCATACACGGGCCCCATGTAAAACGGTCCCGGCGGGGGAGGCAGTTCGCTTGTGCGCAAGCCGACGATTTCTGTCGTCGAGGGAATCCACCACAAATGCCACGCGGCATCTGGATCATCAGTTGAACGCCACCCGCGACCGAGATCGATTTCATTGTCGGCCCCCCGCATGCGCACGAAGTGGCCGGGGGTAGCGAGGTCGGTCCTTGGTGCCGGCGGCTTCCAGCCACTGATGGAATGTCCGTAGAACCCGAGGACGACGAACGTCGCTAGCGACAGGACTCCGAGGAAGATCCAGGTGGACACCTTGGCGAGGCTAGGCGGGAACGACCTCGACGGGGATGCCGTTGACCGCTTGGTTGCCGGAGAGTTTGTCGACGAAGTGTCCAGGCGAGAGCAGATTCGAGTTCACGCCGGAATGTTCACGTGCAACCGAAAGCCGAGTGCCAGCTTTGTCATGACCCCAACCGTGGGGAAGTGACACAACGCCGCGCATCATTTCGTCGCTGACTTCGACGGGAACTTCGATCGAACCCGCTTCACTTGTGACGCGAGCATTTGATCCGTCAGTGAGTCCGAGTGTCGAAGCGTCGTCGGGATGGACGATGAGCGTGCAACGGTTGCCCGCCTTTACCAACACCTTGATGTTGTGCATCCAGGTGTTCTTCGACTTGATGTTGCGCCGACTGACGAGCACATAGGCATCGGGATCGCGGTCAAGCGCTTTCCTCAATCGAGGGAGATCGCTCAGGATGTACTCGGGAGCGAGTTCGATCTTGCCTGATGGTGTGCCGATAACTTCGGCGACGCGATTCGGAACCATTGGGCCGAGGTCAATGCCGTGTTCGGCATCTTTGACCTTTTGCAGATTGAGCCCTTCGGGGTTTTCGCCGTAGCGGTCGCCCCAAGGACCCATGCGCAACTGCAGATCGATCATTCGCTCGGGACCGCCGTGGTCGTAGAGCGGCAACGTGGTTTCGGGATCGCGCCCATACATGTGACACAGGGTGGTGAACCATCCGTCGTCGAGTTCTTCAAAGTTGAAGTCGACGTCTTTTTGTCCGGCGCACAACCACCCGAGACGAGCGAGAATTTCCCATTCGGGTACGTAGCCTTCCGGCGTGTCGAATAACTGGTCGCTCCACTTCGACGCGTTACCGATTGACCAGGCCCACATGAGTTCGTCGAAATGGGGCGATTCAAGTGGTGACGGTCCGGGAAGCAATACGTGGGCAAAACGAGTTGTTTCGTTCATGTAGCAATCGATGGCGATCAAACAATCGAGAAGTGGCAACGCGTCTTCAAGATTTTGTGAATCAGGAACAGAGAGGGCCGGGTTGGCGGCGATATTTATGAGCGCCTTGATCTGGCCCTTGCCTGGTGTAGCGATTTCTTCGGCCAAACATGAACACGGAACCTGTCCCAAGATTTCGGGTGCGCCGCGCACACGGCTGTGCCAGCGTCCGAATTCGGGCTCGCCCATGATCTTGGTATCGGGCACCCATGTGATGGGTTTCGCTGCCGGCTTTCCGAACAACATGCCGCCCAACTTGTCGAACTGTCCGGCGATGATGTTGACGACGTCGACGAGCCAAGAAGCAAGCGTGCCGAATTCTTGATTGCACAGACCGATGCGGCCGTAGAGCCCACCGCGTTCGGCATTGGCCAGATCGCGGGCGATGCGACGAATGGTTTCGGCGGGGATTCGGCAGAACTCAGCAACTCGTTCGGGAGTGAAATCGACGCAAGCTTCGCGAACTTGTTCGACGCCTTCGACCAGGCCTTCGACATTGCCGAGCGTGAACAGACCTTCGGTGAAGATCACGTTGCACATGGCAAGAAGAAATGCCGCGTCGGTGCCGGGAACGATGGGGAGCCATTCCGTTGCGTGGTCGGCAGTAATGGTTCGACGTGGATCGATGACAATGACTTGGCCGCCACGGGCTTTGATGCCGTCGATCTGCGCGAGTTGATCGGGGCTGGCGAGAAGTGAACCGCCCGATGCTTGCGGGTTACCGCCCATGATCACCCAGTAGTCGGTGTGGGCAATATCGACGGTGGGGATCTTCCACATGTTTCCGTACATCAATACCGACGACACATTCTTCGGCCACTGATCGACAGTGCCGGCGGAATAGATCATCGGGAAGTTGGCCTGGCCCATGAGCAGCGCGCCGTAACGACTGATGCTGAATGAATGGCCAGCGGGGTTACCAATGAATGCGGTCATCGCTTCGATGCCATGTTCATTGAGGACGCCATGAAGAAGTTCCTCGCACTTTGCGAACGCTTCGTCCCACGAAACCTCTCGCCAGGTTTCACCCTCGCGGATCATGGGCACACGAATGCGATCGGGGTCTTCGTGCAATCGGCCGAGTGTCGTGCCCTTGGGGCAGATGAATCCCTTTGACCACACATCGTCATGATCGGGACGGATGACCTTTACATGGTCGTTGTCATCGAGGTGCACTTCGAGACCACACATGCATTCACACAACGGGCACTGGCGCAGATGCACTCGGGTGCCATCGGGCTCAATTCGGTGCTGACGGCCGATGACATTTTGGCGCGTTGTCGGCGTGGCGACGGGAACTTTCATGGCGTGACCCCCAGTGAAATGGAACGGATCAGAGCGTAGACCGGGGGACTGTCTCACCCCATCGGCAGGCTGTCTGCATGAACCCGACTTCCCCTTCCTTCACCATCGATTGCGATACCTGCGTCATGCAGCACACCGATGCCTGTGGCGACTGTGTTGTGTCGTTTATCTGTTCCCGAGAGCCAGGTGATGCCATCGTGGTCGATCTGAACGAGTATCGGGCGCTCGAAATGCTGGCCGAATCGGGGCTAGTTCCCGAGCTTCGACATCGAGAGCGCTCGGGCGACTCGGGCAAACGTCATCACCACATGGGCTGATCGCTTCGGTTGTCAGATTGGGTATGACAATGGGTGTGACAATGGGTGTGACAATGGAGATGTGAACGCTTCGGCCCTCATCGATGAACTCAATGATGCGGCCATCGCTGCCGGACTTGTGGCGTTGGGTGTCGCTGCGGTCGAACCATTCGAAGACACCCGCGAGGCGCTCGAGGCTCGCAAGGCTGCAGGCCTTCACGGGGGCATGGCGTTTACGTACCGAGACCCGCAGCGTTCCACTGATCCTGCTCGCATCCTCGATGGGGCCCGTTCTCTTGTGGTGGGTGCGTGGCCCTACGCCGCAGGGCCCGTGGGTGAGCCGCAGTTCGAAGGGCCAGCCGGTCGCGTCGCTCGTTATGCGGTGAGCGACCATTACGCCGCGTTGCGTT
>CAFBRD010000119.1_pt1 | contig 7117 bp, 6 predicted proteins | sample 7270131 | NCBI WGS metagenome assembly CAFBRD01 (sample SAMEA6814191, study PRJEB35770) | freshwater metagenome | biome: Freshwater; feature: Freshwater reservoir; material: water | place: Czech Republic | collected 2016-11-09 | depth 30m m | reverse complement strand
TCACCAAAGGTGTAACGAGTTGTGCCACCGACAATCGCCAGACGATCAGGGTTTGCAGCAGCGACGAGTTCGATTAGATCGCCGAGGTTGTACGAGGACATCAAGACTCCAAGTAATGGTGGTAGGGGGGAAACCAAAAACGGGGAAGCGCAGTAAAACTCAGACTCACCCGTTCACGAGTTCCGCAGCCTGACGAAGCGCCTCTGGGTTCCTTGCAGAAATCAGAAGTTCCGTAATGGGCGAGTTGCGCCAGTGCTCGAGTCGTTCCTTGATGCGCGACGCAGGGCCTACGAGAGAGATCTCATCGGCGAAGTCATCTGGAACAGCAGCGATCGCTTCTTCGCGCTTGCCGGCGAAGAAAAGGTCTTGGATCTTGTAGGCCTCTTCTTCGAATCCCATGCGAGCCATGAGTTTCGTGTGGTAGTTCTGGCCCTTGGCCCCCATGCCGCCTATGTAGAAGCCAAGTGTGGCTTTGACTGGCCAAAGGCCTGTCGCTACATCGTCGGTCACGTTGAAGGTAACGAGCGAACTAATTCCGAATCCTTCTTTGGCGGCTGCGAGTTGGTCAGCGTAGACATCCTGGCGGAATGGCGAGTAGTAGAGCGGAAGCCAACCATCAGCAATCTCGGCGGTTTGCGTGACGTTCTTCGGCCCTTCGGCGCCGAGATAAATCGGAATCTCAGAACGCAATGGGTGCGTCATGATCTTCAAAGGTTTGCCGAGCCCAACTGAACCTTCGCCCCGGTACGGCATCGGATAAAACTCGCCATCGTTCTCGAGCGGTCCTTCGCGAAGCAACGCCTTGCGAACGATGTCGATGTATTCACGAGTACGCGCGAGAGGTTTATTTGAAGGACGGCCATACCAGCCTTCAACAACCTGAGGGCCAGACACGCCAAGACCAAGAATGACGCGACCGTTCGAAAGATGATCGAGGGTCATCGCTGCCATCGCCGTGGCCACTGGGGTGCGGGCCGACAACTGTACGACGCCTGTTCCGAGCTTGATCGTGGAGGTGTGTGCAGCAAGCCACGTAAGCGGCGTGAACGCATCTGAACCCCAAGATTCCGCGGTCCATACCGAATTAAAACCAACCTTCTCAGCTTCCTGAGTGATCTCGACGAAATCCTTGGGAGGTTGAGCGGGCCAGTAGCCCCATACAAGTCCGATTTTCATATTGCACCTTTCGAGACGCGCCTGCGTCGATCAGAAAAAGAGGAAGAGGTCAGTCGCTGAGGTCAGGAACCCACACAGCGCCGTTGATGTGGCTGCCGCCATCGGCGAACAACGTGTTGCCAGTGATGTACGAAGAGTCATCACTAGCTAGGAAGAACGCAACCGGAGCGATTTCCGTTTCAGGATCGCCCAGATGACCCATCGGGTTTGCCGCTTCAGATTCTGCGGCGACCTGCGGCGCCATTTGTTCGAACATTCGGAACGCGGTGGTTTTTGCTCCTGGGCAGATCACATTCGCAGTGATGCCGAAGCTTGCCCATTCGCGAGCCGCAGTTCGAGTGATCGAACGCAGCGCTTCCTTGGTCGAGTTGTAATGAACGCTACCCATATGTGCATTTACGCCGTTGAGCGAACAAATGTTGATGATGCGCCCTTTGCCTTGCGCACGCATATGAGGGAACGACTCTTTCATCGCCCACAGCGGTCCCATGACATTCATGTGCCACGCGTGGTCCATCGCGTCATCGGGCATCTTGTCGACACGTTGAAGTCCAGCCTGATCGCCACCCCAAGCGTTGTTCACAAGGATGTCGACGGTGCCCCAGCGCGCAACTGCTTCTTGCACCATGCGACGATTGTCTTCTTCTTTGGTCGCATCTGTATGAAGGAAGAACGCTTCGACGCCAAAATCATCTTGAAGTTCTTGAGCCACCGTCGGACCGGTTTCTTCGTTGATCTCGGCGATAACAACTCGGGCACCCTCTTGAGCAAAGCGACGAGCGATCCCGCGACCAATCCCATCTCCTGCACCGGTAATTACCGCGACACGATCGAGCAGTCGTTTGTCGGACATTGCTTCCCCCTGTGTGGATGGCGTGAAGAGAATCGCAGGCTAGTAGCGGCGTTCGGCCCGAACTACATCCACTGGCCGGCGTTGACGTCAATGGCCTGGCCCGTCACCGGACGGGCGAGATCACTCGCCAACCACACGATCGTTCCCGAGATTTCCGCTTCGGTGGGAATCGAACCAAGCGCGGTGGTCGAGGCGAGATCAGCTTCGACCTCCTCCACCGATACTCCCCGCTCCTCGGCCTGACGCTGAATCCAAGCATCGACCGCAGCACCACGGATGTATCCGGGCAGCACCATGTTCACCCTGATTCCGTCACGCCCCAGTTCGGTGGAGAGCGTTCGGGTTGCCTGCAAAAGGGCAGCCTTCGAAATCGCGTAGGGCCCCTGATTCGGCTTCACCTCACGCACTGCCATCGTCCCGACCATCACGATGCTGCCTTCGCCCTGGCGCTTCATCGGCTCGATCGCCGCTTTCGTCATAGTGAGCGAACCAAAAAGGTTCGTATCCATTGATCGGCGCCAGATGTCGTCTTCGTTTGCGGAGAACGTGTCGGCAAAGAGATTGCCGCTACCCCCCAAGAAGGCGTTGTTCACCAACGTGTCGAGGCGCCCGAGTTCGGCCACCGTCTGTTCCACAAGGGCGTGGCAGTCGTCCGCCGACGTGATGTCGGTCGGGCGCCAAGTAACCCGGCGGCCCATTCCCTCGATCTCCGCAGCAACCGCCGCGAGCGTTTCGGAGTTACGGGCGCCAAGCGAAATATCGGCACCGTGACGCGCGAGTTCTATCGCCGCGACCCGACCGAGGCCAGGGCCAGCGCCGGACACGAGCGCAACCCGGCCCGAAAGCAGGCCGGGTTTACTCTGCAGCTCAGCCATCAATCGCTATTTCGTAATGCCGTAGTACTTGTCGAGCTTGTAGAGCTCAATCGCGTTTCCACGGAAGAAGCGATGCGCCTCAAAGTCGTTAAAGCCAGCCTTGGCCGCCATACGTTCTGCAACCTCTTTGGTGTGAGGGAACGTCGAGTCAGCATGTGGGTAGTCGACTTCGAATGTCAGTCGATCGATACCGATGACATCACGATTCGCCATTGCTGTTTCGTCGTCGAACACGCAGTACCAAACGTTCTGCTTCATGTAGGTCGAGGGCGGGACGGTCAGGTTCGAACCAAATCCTGTTGTGTCGAGAAGGCGCTCTTCCCACAATTTGTCTGCACGCTCAAGAATGTAGGGAAGCCATCCGGCTTGTCCTTCCGAGTACGCAACGCGCAGATCGGGGAACCGTTCGAAGACACCACCAAAGACGTAGTCGAGAACGGAACCCATCGCGTTTTGGAAGGTCAACACCGAAGAAATAATGAATGGTGCGTCGGGAGCAGTCGAAGGCATCTTTGACGATGAACCAATGTGCATGTTGACGACGGTGTCGGTTTCTACACACGCAGCGAACATCGGATCCCAATAGCCTGAATGAACCGAAGGCAAACCGAGCGGAACAGGACTTTCGCTAAAGGTGATGCTGTGGCTGCCCTTCGCAGCACAACGATGAATTTCCTTTGCGGCGAGTTCGACATCCCACAGCGGAACAATCGTCATCGGAATAAGTCGGCCATAACCCGCGCCTGCGCACCATTCGTCGATCATCCAGTCGTTGTAGACGGTGATGCACGCCATCGCGAGTTCTTTGTCTTCACGTTCCAAAAATGTCTGGCCGCAAAATCGCGGAAGGATATTCGGGAAACAAATGGATGCCTCGACATGATTGGCGTCCATATCAGCAAGGCGGGCGGTTTGGTCGTAACAACCCGGAAGGATGTCATCGAACGTGCATGGCTCGTTCTGCACAACCTCTGCGCCGACGGCGGCTGAAAGGCGAGTGAACGGGTAGACGAGATCGTCGTAATACCAAACATCGCAATCGACGCCGTCGTCTTCGCTGACTTCGAAGGAGAACACTCCCCCGATGATCCCCATCTTCACCTTCTTGCGAAGGACACGTGGGCCCCGCTCGCGGTACTTCTCAGGCAGGCGCGACGACCACAGATCGGGGGGCTCAACAACATGATCATCGACCGAGATAATGCGGGGGATTTCCATGGTGGCCTCCTGGGCGTCGCCCGGCACTCGCCGGGAATCTGACGGATCGTCAGTTTGTCACGATCGCAACCAGGGCGCCGAACTCAACGCCCAGGGTCTAGGCCAGCGTGAATTCCCCGGGATCACCGATGATCACCGAGAGTCCGACGGGGTCCGAGTCCATGAACGTTTGACCGACCGCATGATCGTGACTCTGAACGACCGTGCGGACCTCGTCGACCTGAACCAGTGCGACTGTCGTTAGATCTCCTTCGCGACCCGGAACCACTGTGGCGCCGATGACAACCCCGGCCCCGCTGAGGTTGGGGTCCACCAGTCGCCGCTCCGTTACTCGTTCAGCTTCTTCGCTGACATCGAGCGACACAAACGGAACTCGTGGTTCGCGGTTCGACCAGACCGTGACTGCTGGTTTTGTGAGCAGTCCGCTCACTGCACTTGTCAGGCCAAACGTTGCATCGGGCGAGTCCTGCAAGCGACGCACCATCGCCGCCGCCCCTTGCAGCACATAGTTGTTGAAAGGACCACCACCAAATGTCATTCCGCCAGTGAGGGTGAGTTCACGATCGATTGAGAAACCGATCTCTCGAGCTTGTACTTCGACTGCTGCTGGGAAACAGCTGTAGAGATCGACAGGTCCGATTTCGTCGATAGTGACGGCGGATGACTCGAGCGCAGTTTTGGCGACAACCTGCGATGCAGGCCAGCGATAGACATCGGCGCGTTCGGGAAGCGGAATCACTGCATTCGACTCGACCATCGCCAGCGGAAACACCCAAGTCGACTCGTCGAGGCCAAGACGCGTCGCCGTTTCTACGGTGGTGAAAATCAGTGCTGCAGCCTGATCGACATTCCACTGCGAGATAAGCCATTTCGGATAGGGCGCAGCAATCATCCGATTCGTTTCAGATTCAAAGGCAATCTCGTCTGACGTCATTGCCCGGTCATCCCAGCCTGCGGGTGCATGCGCGGCGATCTCAGCGAACCGAGCCCAAAGATTTCCAAGTTCGCGCTGATGAGCTCGGTTTGAGCGACCAAGATGATGGCGAAGCGAAGATTCGATAATTGCGTATTGATGTGCAGCAGTCGTGAGGTTGCGATCGATTTCGATCTGCGAAATCACCATCTCTTTCGGAGCGATAACTTCGTCGGGTTCAGACGAACAAGCAAGTGCCGGCGCGTCGGGAACCGTGCTTCCAGACTTTCCGGCGATTACTCCGGACCAGCGGTTTTCTCCGCCTACAACAATGGCAACGTCAACGGCTCCCGAGCGAACATCGATCGCTGCTCGGACCAGCAACGACTGCTGCAGAACACCAAGTTCACTTCTGACACTTCGGGCGTTCGGTGCACCGATTTCAGCGGCGATGGCTCGGCCAGGATCGCTTTCCGACCAGGTTCCGTGCGGAACGAAGACTGCTCCTGTCAATGCACCCAACGACTCTGCCGCACCAGTCGATTCCAACGCTGTTTGAACAGCTTCGATCATGAGGTCGGTTGCAGACGTCATCACAAAGCCAGGTCCATCGCGATGCACGACTTCCGCAGCGCTAATAACTATTGGCGTTTGTGGGTCGAGTGTTTCTGACGAAGCCATGATCACACCTTCGATGCGATTGAGTGAAAGAACATCGACACCGTGGGATTGAAAATATCTGCCCGCTCCCACTGCAAGAAATGTCCGGCCCCGGCAAGCACCAGCGGACCAACGCGGTTTGTGAACGCGACCTCGCAGCAATGAATGAAGTCCGGGCCTACAACCTGATCGTCGGCGCCATAAAACAGAAGCGTCGGCACATCGACTGTGCGGTCAAGGATCGGGAACTCCTCGGCGGCGCGGCCGTATCCAAGTTGGTACACCGCCCAACCAGCTCGAAGTCGAGCTTCATCGGCCCAAGGCTCGGTCATGAAATCAATATCGGCATCGCTGAACGTACCTGGTGAGGCCCACAAACGGGGGCCGTACATCGCAGCAACCCACGCTCGACGTAACGCCGGCGAATTCAATTCAGCAGCCAACACATCGGGCTCACCACCTTGGCGACGGCGGTAATCACCAGTGGGACCATCGGCGATGGCTTTGATCGAACCGATATCGATGCCGGCAGCGACGTAGGCGTCGATCACCATTGGCGGCACCGTGTCGAAGAAACACAGTGCGTCAACAAAACCTTCGAATCGATGCACCATGTCAACGGCAACAACGCCGCCGACGTCTCCACCAATCACGCCAACGTGTTCATGGCCGAGAACATCGTGAACAAGCGCATACAGATCGCGGCTGTAGGTGACGAGATCGTACGTATCGGATTCGGAGAGATCTGAATCGCCGTGACCACGAAGGTCGGGAACAATGACTTCGAACCCAGCAGCAACGAGCGGTTCAATATTGCGCCACCAAATACGCTTCGTTTCTGGATAACCGTGAATCAAAAGAAGTGGGTAGCCGCCAATGCCCTCGCGAACGTAGGCCAGTTCAAGATCTCCAGCGACTTTCGACCGATGGATCGTGAATGCATCAACTGCGGGCGTTGTCGGCTGCGAAGGACGAAGTCTGGTGTCGTAGCCGGTAACACTCATGCCACTGTCCCCGCTTCAAACAACGCGTCGATTTCTGCTTCCGATCGACCCATCGATGCCAACACCTCACGAGTGTGTTGCCCGAGTTCTGGTGCACCGGAACGAGCCTCCCAAGGAGTTCCATAGAAATCCGATGGACTGGCAATTCTCATCGCCGATCCATTCGCTTCCGGAACTTCGATAAAGGCACCGGCAGCGTGGATCTGTTCATCGATGAGCACATCATCAATTTCATTTACCGGCGCCCAGAACATGTCGGGCTCGGTATCAAAAATCGCCGACCATTCATCTCGAGACTTTGTTGCGAAGATCGCGTCAAGTTCAGCAATGAGTTCACGGGCATTGTCACGACGACCAAGCGGTGTTGCGTACGGTCCGTCTTCCATCCATTCGGGATGCCCGACAACTCGACACAGCG
>CAFBRD010000081.1_pt1 | contig 9361 bp, 10 predicted proteins | sample 7270131 | NCBI WGS metagenome assembly CAFBRD01 (sample SAMEA6814191, study PRJEB35770) | freshwater metagenome | biome: Freshwater; feature: Freshwater reservoir; material: water | place: Czech Republic | collected 2016-11-09 | depth 30m m | reverse complement strand
TCGGTTCCGTAGAGCGAACGATCGTTCTTGTTCGTCCGTCCCCAATCCGTAACGAAGGTGTGCTGTGGCTCAGATTCATGACTCAATGGTGGATCCCCGTATCGAAGTTCTTCTCTCGAAGGTCGATTCGCGTTTCACGCTCGTGTCACTCGGCGCCCAGCGCGCTCGGCAGATCAACGCCTACTTCAACCAACTTGGCGAAGGACAGGGCTCCAACGTTCCGCCGCAGGTCACGTCGCTGGCCCGTAAGCCGCTTTCGATCGCGTTTGAAGAAATCTCTGCCGACATGATCATCCCCGTGCGCGTTGATCCCAACGAGATCCTTGTAGAGGATGTCGTCGAGGGCATCGACGAGACCGTCGAACTGGCTGAAGCCATCGACGAAGCACCTGAGGCAGACTGACCGACCTGTTGTCGGTTCTGCGGGCATGACCCTCGCATCCCGTCGCATCGTCCTGGGAGTAACCGGGGGCATTGCCGCATACAAGGCGGTCGACGTTTGTCGTCGTCTTGTCGATGCTGGCGCGCATGTCGTGCCGATCATGACCGAAGGTGCCAAGCACTTCATCGGCGAGACAACGCTGTCGGCACTCGCCTCAGAAAAAGTACAAACCTCGCTCTGGGATGAATCCTCTCCCATTCCGCATACTCGTCTTGGTCAGGACAACGATCTCATTGTGGTCGCACCGGCCACTGCTCGATTGATCTCGGCCTATGCCCATGGCTATTCCGATGACCTGTTGACCGCCACACTCATTGCCACCCGAGCCCCGGTCGTTCTGTGTCCGGCAATGCACACCGAGATGTGGGAACACCCAGCAGTTCAGGACAATCTCGCACTGCTCGCGTCGCGTGGCGTCATCATCGTGCCTCCGGGCGAAGGACGCCTTGCCGGTGGCGATATCGGCACTGGTCGTCTTGCCGAACCCGCCGACATCGTGGCTGCAATCGAACAAGCACTGTCAGCGAATGACGATCTAGCGGGCGTGCGGGTGCTGGTGACCGCAGGTGGAACTCGCGAAGCAATCGATCCGGTACGAGTGATTACGAATCGCTCGTCAGGTAAGCAGGGCTATGCCATCGCTGCAGAAGCGTTGTCACGCGGAGCGAAGGTCACACTTGTGACCACTGCGAGTTTGCCCGCTCCAGTAGGCGTTGATGTTGTTGAAGTGGTGAGCGCTGCCGATATGGAAGCCGCCGTGATGCCCCGAGCCGATGCGCACGATGTCATTGTGATGGCGGCAGCGGTTGCTGACTTCCGTCCGGCCTCGATAGCGGCACACAAGATCAAAAAAGATGAACTTAGCGCTGAAGGCGAGCCTCGAATCGTTCTTGAACCGACACATGATTTCCTTGTTGATCTCGGGCAGCGCAAAGCACCCGGCCAGGTCATCGTGGGCTTTGCCGCCGAAACGACAAACGTCGTGGAGAACGCGCGCGGCAAACTCAAGCGAAAGAACCTCGATCTGATCGTGGCCAACGACGTCAGTGCCGATGGCGTGGGATTCGAACACGACACCAACGCGGTAACGATTCTCTCGGCCACTGCCGACGACATCAGCATTGGGCTTACCGACAAGAGAGCGGTTGCCAAGGCGGTCCTCGATGCTGTCGTGGCGTTGAGGTCCGACCGCTAAGGGCCTCAGCCCGACTAGGTTTCTCCCCGAACCAACCACACAGGAGCTTCCCGTGAGTAGCTGGACTTTCACTTCAGAATCGGTCACCGAGGGTCATCCCGACAAGATGGCTGATCAGATCTCCGATGCCATTCTCGATGCCATGCTGGCCAACGACCCAATGAGTCGTGTCGCATGTGAGACCCTCGTGACCACAGGCTTGGCCATCATCGCCGGCGAAGTCACAACTACGGGTTATGTCGATATCCCGAGCATTGTGCGCGACACGATCAAGGGAATTGGTTACGACCGCGAGTCCTACGGCTATGACGGCGAGACCGTGGGCGTCATGGTCAGTCTCGATGCTCAGTCTTCCGATATCGCCCAAGGCGTTGACGACTCCGAAGAGGTTCGTACCGGTACGTCGGGCGAAGACATTCTCAATAAGCAGGGCGCGGGCGACCAAGGAATGATGTTCGGTTACGCGTGCAACGAAACCGACGTGCTTATGCCGCTTCCGATTCACGTTGCTCATCGCATGGCCGAGCGTCTTGCCGATGTCCGCAAGGCCGGAACCGTTCCGTATCTCCGTCCCGATGGCAAAACACAGGTCACATTCGATTACGAAAATGGCAAGCCTGTACGTCTGCGCACCGTCTTGATCTCAACGCAGCACGATGAAGGCATCGATCGCGAAGACGCAATTCGCCCTGACCTCATCGAACACGTCATTCGACCAGTCATCCCCGCGCAGTTCGCCAATGACGACTACCAGGTACTCGTGAATCCGACTGGCCGATTCGTCATCGGCGGTCCTGTTGGCGACGCCGGGCTCACCGGTCGCAAAATCATTGTCGACACCTACGGCGGCATGGCTCGTCATGGTGGTGGGGCATTCTCAGGCAAGGATCCTTCAAAGGTCGATCGTTCCGCTGCTTACGCCGCTCGGTGGGTTGCCAAGAACGTGGTGGCAGCCGGTGCTGCCGATCGTTGTGAAGTTCAGGTTGCTTACGCCATTGGTGTTGCGCATCCGGTTTCGATCATGGTCGAAACCTTCGGCACCAACACGGTTGACGAAGAGAAGATCGCCGCAGCAGTGCGCAGTGTCTTCGACCTCCGTCCTGCAGCGATTGCCCGCGACCTCGACCTTCGTAAGCCCCGTTACAAGCAGACCGCGGCCTATGGCCACTTCGGTCGCACAGGCGATGCGTTCACTTGGGAACGTACCGATCGCGTCGACGCTCTCAAGTCGGAACTCGGTCTCTGATCCTCTTGGGTCACTCGGAGCGGCGCTGAAATGGTCGCCGATCCGCAACAACCTTCGCTGTCTTTCGATCCGCCACAGCCGGTGGGCTCAAACGAGCCTGACATTGAGATCACGATTGCTCCCGACGGAACCGTTGCGGACATCGATCAGTCCGATCAACACGTTGTGCGCGTGCGTCCCGATGTGCCGGCGATCGACAAAACGTTTGACTATCTCGTTCCGCCGTTGATGTCTGAGCAGATACGCGTTGGCACGATCGTGCGAATTGCACTTCACGGGCGTCGCGTCGGTGGATGGGTCGTCGAAGACCGAGTCGAACCGCCGAAGGGCGTAACGCTCCAATCGTTGGCCAAAGTCTCCGGATGGGGACCGCCTCCAGAACTTTTTGATCTCGCCGACTGGGCGTCGTGGCGATGGGCTGGTCGACCAGCGGCACTGCTGAATACTGCATCACCATCGTCGGTTGTTCGTGGGTTGCCTCGTGCGCCGGTGAGAACTCCGCCGCCAGCGCCGATCGGATCCGATGAGATTCATGGTCTCGCCCAAGAGGCACTTGCTGGTGGCGTTACGACCCTTCGCCTTGCGCCTGCGGTCGACCCGTATCCGTTACTTCTTGCCGCCGCGGCCCTTGGTCCGATCCTTGTTGCTGCTCCGGTTGCGTCGATGGCGCGACATCTTGGAGTTCGGCTGCGCAGAGCAGGCGTGCCTGTTGCTTTGTTGCCCGACGACTGGTCTCTCGCTCGAGCCGGATGGGCGAATGTTTTTGGCTCGCGTTCGGCCGCATTCGCCCCAATCGCTTCACCGGCGGCAATCGTTGTTCTCGACGAACACGATGAATCGTTTCAGCAAGAACAAGCACCCACGTGGAATGCGCGAGATGTGTTGATTGAACGAGCACGACGAGCGGGGATCCCGTGTGTATTGGTTAGTCCAACGCCGTCTCTCGAGGCTCTCGATGCTGGACGATTGATTACGCAGTCGCGGAGTGCCGAACGAGCGGGTTGGCCGCTCGTCGATCTCGTTGACAGGCGTGACGAACCACCGGGTTCAGGCTTATTTAGTGAACGCTTAGTCGATGCGTTGCGTAGTGACGGCCGAGTGGTGTGCATCTTGAATCGCAAAGGACGTTCGCGGCTCTCGTCGTGTGCTGCATGCGGTGAGGTCGCAGCCTGCGAGAAGTGCTCAGCAGCAGTGGTGCAAGGAGATGACGGAGCGCTTGTGTGTCTCCGCTGCGACACTGTTCGACCATTGCTCTGCGTCAAGTGCGGTGGCACGAAGATGAAGAATCTGCGGGCCGGCGTGAACCGTGTCCGAGAGGAACTCGAAGCTCTCGTGCGCGAACCAGTCGCCGAGCTCACCGCCGAGCGAGGTACCGATGCAGGTGGAACTGGCACCCGTGTCATCGTGGGTACCGAAGCTGCGCTCTACCGAGTTCACAACGCAGATGTTGTGGCGTTTCTTGATTTCGACCAGGAACTTCTCGCTCCGCGATATCGGGCGGCCGAAGAAGCGATGGCGTTGCTCGCGCGTGCCGCTCGTGTTGTTGGTGGACGTGAAGGTGGGGGACGGCTGCTTGTACAAACCCGTCTTCCGCAGCATGAAGTACTCCAGGGAGCGTTACTTGCCGAACCCACGCGAGTCTCTGACGCGGAGCGGGCCCGGCGTGAGTCGCTCGGCTTTCCGCCGGCCAAAGTGATGGCGCTGATTTCAGGTGCGTCTGCAGAAGCATGGGTAAACGCCTTTGTCGCGCCGATCGGCGTAGAAGTCTTTGGTCCCGCCGATGGTCGTTGGATCGTGCGCGCGTCCGATCACGACACATTGTGCAATGCGCTCGCCTCGGCAATCCGGCCCTCGGGTCGACTCCGCATCGAAGTCGACCCGCTCAGGTTCTAAGGCTTCGCCCTGCGTCGAAGCGATGTTGGAAGCGGTGTTCAGTCCTCGGCAGTCCAGCCTGCGCGTCGCGTTTCATACATGGCAATCGCAGCGGCGGTTCCGACGTTGAGTGAGCCGATTTTTCCTAATTGCGGGATGTAGGCAAGCGCGTCGGCACCGGCGAGCAAGTCTTTTGAAAGTCCGCGGTCCTCGTGGCCCATGACGATGCAAATGTTTCCCGAAAGGTCGGTCTCGTGAAGCGGGACCGCACCTTCGGCAAGTTCGACACCAACAACCCGATAGCCAGCGGCGTGAGCGGCAGCGAGTGCTTCAGTCGAAGTTTCGCAGGCTGTCGTGGTGACGTACTTCTGAGAACCAAGGGCGGTTTTCTGGACTTTGGCATCGGTTGGCGAAGGGGAACCCACAAGCCACAGATGGTCGACGCTGTAGGCCGCCGCTGTCCTGAGGATCGAGCCGAGGTTGAAGGGGTTCTGCACGCCGTCGAGCATCAATGCCATTTTGCGATCGTTCTTTCGTCGCCAGTCGCGATGCAAGCGTTTGAGTTCTGTGCCGCCAAGATTTCGAGTCATCGGGCCTTCACTTCAAGTAGTCGATATCCCGCGCGCGAACACACGCGAGTTGTGGCCCAACCTTGAGCCGTCATCCAATCAGCAAGAGAGTCGGCTCCTAGATGTCGTTGAACGACGAGCCATGCCATTCCCGACGGTGTAAGTCGATCGAGCCATACGGTGAGCATGTGGTGCATCGCTGGCTTTCCGATTCGGATCGACGGGTTTGACCAGAGGCCATCGAACCGCGTGGCCGGCAATGCTGCGAGATCGGCGGGAGTTCCGTCGATAGCAGTTCCGTCCGAGTCGACAACAACCGCGTGGATATCCGGACAGTCGTTAGTCACGCCGTTTTTGGCGGTTAGTGCGACCGCACGCTCGTTCAGATCAACAGCCCACACTGAGCTTGTCGGCGAGCGACGAGCAAGGCTCACGGCAATAGGGCCATAGCCGCAGCCAAGGTCACAAACGTTGGCCATCGATGGAGCGGGGTGAGGGGCCTCTTGCAGGAGTAGTCGGGTTCCTGCATCAATGCGGCTCTGTGAAAAAACGCCACGGTCGGTGGTGAACTGCAGTTCAAGGTCCGCGAGTGAAAGGCGGATCTCTTGTTCGGCAGAATCCACCGCTGGAGTCCGGGAGAAGTACTGAGACGATGGGCCGGACATGTCACGACGCTACCCTTGAGGCATGGCTCCGCACTTGATCCGCATCATCGGTGATCCCGTGCTTACGCAGCGTGCTGCCGAGGTAACGAACGTCGATGGCGCATTCGCCAAGCTTGTGCAGGACATGTTCGGCACAATGTACGAAGCACCTGGGGTCGGTCTTGCTGCTCCCCAGATTGGCGTGCAGAAACGATTCTTCGTCTTTGACTACGACGATGAGCCTGGGGTGATCATTAATCCAGTCATTGTGGAAACTCGCGGAGAAGCGGAATTCTCCGAAGGTTGCCTCTCAATTCCGGGCTTACATTTCGACATCATCCGCCCCGCCGAGATCCATGTGAAGGGCTACGACCTCGACGGTAACGAACTCGATCTCGAACTCGACGATTTTGCCTCTCGAGTCTTCCAACACGAGATCGATCACCTCGAGGGCATTCTCATGGAGAAGCACCTGACAGCCGAACAACTTGCAGAAGCAAGATCAACTCTGCGCGAGTTGCGCGCACGTGGGGTCGGGCAACTCCCTGAGCCCGAGGTCGGCCTCGGCCGCTTGCGGATTCTCTGAGTAGCTCATGACCGAACTGACTCTGGCGCGTCCGCCGGCCCATACCCAACGACTCGCGTATCTCGGAACACCTGAAGTTGCCGTCGAGCCGCTGCGGGCGCTTGTGGCTGCAGGTTTCGACGTCGCCATCGTCATTTCCGGCGCTGATAAACGGCGGGGCCGGGGGAGTGAGAGTTCTCCTTCGCCGGTTAAGGCTGCTGCCATCGAAATGGGACTACCTGTTTCCGATCAACTCGATGATGTACTCAGCGCCACTGTGGATCTCGCCGTCGTGGTTGCCTACGGCCGAATCATTCCGGTAACGATTCTCGAACACGTGCCGATGATCAACATTCATTTTTCGTTACTCCCGCGTTGGCGCGGGGCTGCTCCGGTCGAACGAGCCCTTCTTGCTGGCGATACAGAGACGGGTGTTTCTCTGATGGACATAGGGGTGGAACTCGATACCGGCGACGTTTATGCAGAGTCCAGAACACACATCGCCGATAACGACACGCTGGCCTCGCTTCGCGAGCGACTGGTGCGGATGGGCGCAACTCTGTTGGTCGATTCGCTGAAGCAAGGGCTTCCTGCACCGCGACCACAAACGGGCGATGTCACCTATGCGAAGAAGATTTCGTCTGAGGACCTGCATGTCGACTGGACTCGTGCTTCTAGCGACGTGGATCGTCTCGTACGGCTTGGCGGTGCATGGACAACGTTTCGGGGAACACGCCTGAAAATCCACGAGGTATCCGTGGCTTCAGGTCAGGGCGCACCGGGATCGGTTGATGGACTCGTGGTGGCGTGCGGCGAAGGTGCGGTCGAACTTCTAGTGGTACAGCCCGAAGGCAAAGCGAAACAAGACGCGAGCTCTTGGAAGAACGGCGCTCGCGTAACTTCTACCGATCGATTGGGTCAATGACCGAGCCGGCAAAAAAGAAACCTGTTCGCAAGCCCTCAGATGTCGCAGGTGTTGCCGCTCGCCAACTTGCCGCCGAAGCGCTTCTGCGGATTGAGCGCGATGGTGCCTATGCCAACATCGTCCTTTCGCCACTTCTCGATTCGAGTGGACTCGAACAACGAGATAAGGGATTCGTCACCGAACTTGTCTACGGAACGACACGAATGCGGCGATCGTGTGATTGGTTGGTGGACCGTTTCCTCCCTGACCCCGAACGTGTTGACCTCGCCGCTCGCACATGGCTTCGACTCGGCGCATTCCAGTTGGCATTTTTGGGAACACCACCGCACGCAGCAGTGAGCGCCACGGTTGAGGCCGCTCCCAAGAAGATCAGTGGCCTCTGTAATGCGGTCTTGCGCAAGGTGGCGACATCGTTGCCGGTGGTCTGGCCCTCCGACGAGGTTCGACTTTCCCAGCCCGATTGGTTGGTCGCTCGGCTTTCCGAGGACCTCGGGCGCGAACGAGCATTAGCGGCGCTCGAAGCGATGAACGAAGCAGCATCGGTTACGACCCGAGACGATGGATACATCCAAGACGAAGGGTCACAACTTGTGGCCGCCGCCGTCGACGCGGAACCCGGCGACTTGGTTCTCGATATGTGCGCGGCACCCGGCGGTAAAGCAACGGCACTCGTGAGCGATGGGGCAATCGTGGTTGCCGCCGACATGCGGCCGTCGAGATTGACGCTGTTGTTGACCAATCGCGATCGACTCGATATCAGTAGTACCGATATGCACATCGTCGGGGCTGATGGAACATCGCCTCCATTCCGAAGCAACAGTTTTGATCGAGTGCTTCTCGATTCACCATGCTCGGGCCTCGGAGCGCTTCGTCGTCGTCCCGACGCACGCTGGCGCATCACGCAAAACGACATCGACACGCTTGTTGAAATCCAACGCCGGCTTTTCGCTCAAGCAGTTGATTTGGTTCGACCGGGCGGTGAGGTTGTGTACAGCGTGTGCACGATTACGTCAGCAGAAACGCTCGGACTCGATGAATGGGTTGCGGAGAACTATCCGGAACTGATTGCCCGTCCGCTTGAGGCTGCTCCTTGGACGCCGTTGGGTCGAGGAGCGATTCTGCTTCCGCAGGATGAGGGAACCGATGGCATGTATATCCTTCGCCTTCAGGTACCTGGCGATGAGGAAGTAGTGAAGCAATGACTGATCATGCTGCGATGACCACACCGGCTACAGGTTTATCGGCCAAAGTGCTGACGATTTCCGATGGGGTTGTGGCAGGAACGCGCGAAGACAAAAGTGGCGCGGCACTTATTGATCGTCTCACAGCCGAAGGTTTTGTGATTGCCGAACACCGCATTGTCGCCGACGGAATCCAAACTGTTGGTGAAGCAGTGTTTGAGATGTCTGAAGGATTCAACGGCCTTGTTGTGACGACTGGTGGAACTGGTTTCGGGCCGCGCGATCTCTCACCCGAGGGCACCCGCATGGTGCTCGATCGCGAAGCTCCGGGTTTCGCCGAAGCGATGCGTGCAGTGAATCCTCTCGGTCGACTTTCTCGAGCTATTGCAGGTACTCGTGGTCAAGCCCTTGTCGTGAATACTCCTGGCTCTACTTCTGGTGCGATCGAGTGTCTCGAAGCCATTCTCGATGTCATTCCTCATGCCATTCGATTGTTGGCGGGCGACTGAAGAACTCCGTTGAACACAAGTAGTGGTTGAGCCACGTCTGTAATGGACTGAACTGCTTCTAGCAGCAGCCGGTACGATTGATCTATCGCGACCATCTCTACTGACGAGGCCCGCATGGGCCAGGCGATGAGCGCCGCTGCAACCGTTCGACGGCGCGTCGCGCCGCGTCCTTGGGTCGGCGCTGTCGTTGTTCCGGCGGGTCAATCCACGCAC
>CAFBRD010000075.1_pt1 | contig 10047 bp, 8 predicted proteins | sample 7270131 | NCBI WGS metagenome assembly CAFBRD01 (sample SAMEA6814191, study PRJEB35770) | freshwater metagenome | biome: Freshwater; feature: Freshwater reservoir; material: water | place: Czech Republic | collected 2016-11-09 | depth 30m m | reverse complement strand
CACCTCGTCCTGCAGCTGGGTGTCATCGCCTTTGCGATTGGTATGTCGAAGTATCTCCAGATAGCCGATCGTGGTCACGTGCATCATTACGCCATCGTCATTCTGTGCATTGCGTTTACTGGCATATTCGGCGGACTGGCGGGAATTGGACTGCTCGGGAATCGCAGGCCGAAGAAACCGTTGTTATTGCTTCGGTTGGTCACAATTGCGCTTGCGGTCGGGGGGGCATTTGCCGCTTGGGACGTCGGTGCCGTGACGCCCGTTATCTATGTAATTTTTCTGATGGTCGTTGCGATAGCTCATGCATTCACCGATGAATTCCTGCAACGAAGCACTACGGTTCCGACGCACTCGGGAATTGAGGCCGACGAGTTGGTACTCGGAATTTCCTATGACGAGGAGAACAAATGAACTGCGAAGTTGTTGCTGTTGGAACCGAGCTTCTACTCGGTCAAATCGTCGACACGAATTCGTCGTGGATCGGTGAACAACTCGCGCTCGCAGGCATTGATTGCTTCTTGCAGGTGAAGGTGGGCGATAACTGGGATCGCATTCGCGATGCTCTGCAAATAGCACTCGATCGCAGCGATGCTGTGATCGTCTGCGGTGGGCTCGGCCCAACGCAAGATGACATCACTCGCGATGTGATCGCCGAGGTCATGGGTGTTGAACTTGTTGAAGATCCAGAAGTGATCGAACGACTTCATGAGATTTTTGGTTCACGCGGCAGGAACATGCCGATGAATAATCTTCGTCAAGCACAGGTACCCGAGGGCGCATCGCGAATCGCGCAAATGCCCGGGACCGCTCCCGGACTCATCTGTCCGATTGGCGACAAGGTCATCTTCGCTGTTCCGGGCGTTCCCTACGAGATGAAGGAAATGGTCGAAGGGACAGTCATCCCCGAACTTCGTCGACGCGCTGGCGATACCGGCGTCATCCGGAGTCGAACGATTCGAACCTGGGGTCATAGCGAATCCGGTATTGCCGAGATGCTTGGCGATCGTCTCGAGGAACTCGACCGCACGGGCACCGCCACTATCGCCTTTCTGGCCAGTGGCATCGAGGGGCTCAAAGTTCGCGTTACGGCCAAAGCCGATTCCGCCGAAGCGGCCGATGCCGTCGTTGCTGCCGAGGTTGGAGAAGTGGCAAAGATTCTTGCCAACTATGTCTTCAGCACCGAAGATCAAACGATGGAAGAGGTTGTTCTTGACCTGCTTCGCGAACGCGGGCTTACGCTTGGATTGGCCGAATCACTCACGGGTGGGCTGATCGCCAGCCGGTTGGTCTCCATTCCTGGAGCGAGCGACGTATTGCGCGGTTCAGTCGTGAGTTATGCCAGTGAAGTGAAGTTCGATCTTCTCGGTGTTCCGGTTGGCCCTGTAGTCAGCGACGACGCGGTGCGCGCGATGAGCGAAGGTGCGTGTCGTGTACTGGGTTCCGACGTTGGCATTGCAGTCACTGGCGTTGCTGGTCCTGACGAACAAGAAGGCATGCCTGTCGGAACGGTGTTTATGGCCACCACGCTTGATGGTGTTACCGAAACCACAATGGCGAAGTTCCCGTTCAATCGTGAACAGTCGCGACAGTTCACGGTCATCACCGTGCTCGATCATCTCCGTCGTCGATTACTCGCTCGCTGAGAGCAGTCGGCCGTTCGTTGTATGCGAGCTTGCGTTAGTTCTGGGCGGGTTTGAGATCGAGCGACGCGGAGTTCATGCAATAGCGAAGGCCCGTTGGGCCGGGACCGTCGTCGAAGACGTGACCAAGATGCGCGCCGCATCCCGCGCAGATCGCTTCGGTGCGCACCATCCCGTGTGTTGCATCGACCACCGTGGCGACAGCGTCGTTGGTCATCGGATCGAAGAAACTCGGCCATCCGGTTCCTGAGTCGAACTTGGTGTCGGAACTAAAGAGTTGCGCGTCGCACACGATGCAGTGATAGGTGCCGTCGTCGTGGCAGTCCCAGTACTTACCGGTGAAGGCCCGTTCCGTTGCGCTGCATTGGGTGACCTGGAACTGTTCCTCGCTCAGGCGTTGGCGGAGGGCCTCGGCTCGTTCGGTGGGATCAGAGGGAAGCGAGTCGCTCATTGGAAGGCACCTTTCCGATACGTCGCCCTGGAATCGAGGGTCAACGGCCTGCTCTGGCGGGACTGAGTCTACCGACCTCGCCCCGCGATGCCTTGGGAGAGAGGCCAACGGGGGCTAGGGATCAAGGGTCATTGACTGAACAGGTGTTCGAAGTTACAGTCATGTCGTTCGAACACCGGGGGCCTGTCACACCCCCTCCGTAGGTTGCGATCCATCTCCACCAAGGCCTCGGCTCTGGTGGGGCCACCGGAGCTCCCGCTCAGGTGGAAGTGGATCACCCAGAAGCGTCCCGGGCAGACCGGGCCACATACCCAGGAGAAGTAGACGATGGCAAAGGAATCGAACCGCCCGACGTTCCCACAGGAACGCGATAAGGCCCTCGAGATGGCTCTCGGCCAGATCGAGAAGCAGTTTGGTAAGGGCTCGGTCATGAAGATGGGCGAGAAGGGCAGCATGAAGATCGAAACGATCCCCACTGGCGCCCTTGCCCTCGACCTTGCTCTCGGAGTCGGCGGCTTGCCTCGCGGCCGCGTCATCGAGATCTTCGGTCCGGAATCTTCCGGTAAGTCAACGCTCGCCATGCATGTTGTGGCCGAAGCCCAGCGCAACGGTGGCATCTGCGCCTATGTCGATGCCGAACACGCAATGGACCCGGTCTACGCATCGGCCATCGGTGTCGATACCGACCAGTTGCTGATCTCTCAGCCCGACACTGGTGAGCAGGCACTCGAAATCGTCGACATGTTGGTGCGTTCCGGTGCACTCGATGTCATCGTCATCGACTCGGTCGCCGCACTGACACCTCGTGCAGAAATCGAAGGCGAGATGGGCGATAGCCATGTTGGCTTGCAAGCCCGCCTTATGAGCCAGGCATTGCGCAAGCTCACGGCCAATCTCAATAAGTCCAACACCGTCTGCATCTTCATCAATCAGTTGCGAGAGAAGATCGGCGTCATGTTCGGCTCTCCCGAAACCACACCGGGTGGCCGTGCGCTGAAGTTCTACTCCTCCGTGCGCCTCGACATTCGTCGTATCGAGTCCATCAAAGATGGCGTCGAAGTTGTGGGTAACCGCACTCGAGTGAAGGTTGTCAAGAACAAGGTGGCGCCGCCGTTCAAGCAGGCCGAATTCGACATCATGTACGGCAAGGGCGTCAGCCGCGAAGGTTCCACCATCGACATCGGTGTCGATCTTGGCTTCGTGAAGAAGTCGGGCGCTTGGTACACCTACGAGGGCGAACAGCTTGGACAGGGTCGCGAAAATGCGAAGACCTATCTGCTCGAGAACCCTGAGGTCATGGTGGAAATCACTGAGCGCATCCTCACCAGCGTTGGAATCGGTGAAGGTGCTGAGGGTGAGGACCTCGAGATCGGTGAAGAAATGACCGCCGAGCATGACGTGCCGATTTCGCTCGACGACTGATTCTCTGCGGGTCTGACAGTTCCTGTCATCCCGTGCAGTAATCCCGTGCAGTTACACCAGAGAGTCCCGAGGCGCCTTTGGCCCTCGGGACTCTTCGCGCAGCGACAGACGCGTTATCCGCTCCCGCAAAGATTGCTACATCAGCTACCGGCCGATTGAGAGCGGTTCAATGAATGGGCCCGAATGTGGTGCCGATGGATCTGCCGAGTCACCCTCGCCTGAGATTCCGAATCGGTAGAAACGTCGATTCGGGAATCGCTCGACAAGTTCGATTGAGCGGGGGCCGAGGTCGACGGCGAAGAGAACCTCGGAATCAAGACCGGGTGGATTCGAAAATGCCCCCCAGGGATGGAGAATGTAGGGCCCATCCTTCCCCTTTGGGATGAGCACGATTGCTGGTCCTTCAACAGTCGACTCCACAAGCTCAACTTCCGTCGCGATTGCGTCGCGAGCCGAAATGTTGACGTTGACCTTGTCCGGAATCTCTATGGCCATCCCGAGTGCCATGGTGGCGATGACGCCAGGAAGCAGCACACGGCGGCGGCCGGCAAGATCGACGAGGCCAACCGCTAGGAGCACCATCATGGGCAGTAGGAGTGAGAGGTAATAGTGCGGCCCGTAGAGGTTGCGTCCGCCGATGATGAGGTAATTGCCGTAATAAAAGAAATAGGCAAACGGCGTGAGGCACAACTGGACGATGACGAGCCAGAACACTGAACGCGAGATGGTCCAGAGGCGTGAGGCCCCCCAAACAGCGAGCGGCACCGAAACCACGCCTCCAACGATCCAATGTGGGAAAGCGCGGAGATTTACCCGCAACGCAAGCCAGGCCTCCCACAGTCCAACGTGAATGAATTGAGAGTGTTCGGCAATTGAGCGCATTCCGAATCCGAACGAGTCGTCGCCGCCGATCGTCCACAGTGCGAACGTGAATGGGTCACCGGTCGTGAACGAGTTGTAGGCCAGCGCAACGATAAGAAGTGGCGTACTCGCCAGATAGACCCACATCATCGCCCGAATTGCGATTCGAACGTTTACTGAACGCAACAGTGTCCATGCAAAGATCACGACTGCAAAAATGATCCCCTCGAGGGGTCGGGTGCAAAGCAGTAATCCTTCGAAAAGTCCAGCACCAATAAGCCATGGGCGGAAACGCTGACCCTGTGTTTGTCGATCGAGTCCGCGAGTGAGAAGCGCAAGTGATGCGGCAGCGAGACTCGCCGCAAGCACGTACGAAACGAACATCGCGCTCTGGACCATCACGAGTGGACTCATAACGAAGCACGCAGATGCGACTACGGCAATTCGGAGATCACGTAAGAGAGCGTTGGTTAATGCATACATAGCTACGACTGCGGCGGCGGCAATGGCAGCCAATGCGATGCGCATCGTTCCAAACAGCGCCTCACTCACCGCCATCAGTGCCGGAAGAGTCGGCTGCTCCACCAGCACGAGGCGGTCGCCCGTAACTCGGCCCGACATCCAAGGGCGGAATGCATCTCCATGTGCGGAATCGGAAAGGGTGACGTCGCCTTGGCCAAACATTTGGGCCTGAAGGACGTAGACGGCCTCGTCATTGTTGAGTGAGAGGTTCTCGAAGAACAGATTCCCTAGAGCAAGCGAACAGCAAAAGGCTGCTGACGCGAGAAGTCCAACAATGAAATATGCCCCCCTTTTCGTCATGTGGGGAGACCATAGGAGATGGTTCGAAAGAGAGTTGGGATGGCGCTGGTAGATTTGATCAGTGACTTCGACCTCGACGCCGGGTTCCGCACCCCGCAGCTATGCCATCCGCACCTATGGGTGTCAGATGAACGAGCACGATTCTGAACGCATAGCGGGCCTGCTCGAAGCAGACGGGCTCGTGGTCGCCGATTCCGATGAGAACGCCGATGTCGTGGTGTTCAACACCTGTTGTATTCGTGAGAATGCCGACAACAAGTTCTATGGCCATCTTGGGTGGTTTAAAACACTCAAAGAATCTCGCCCTGACATGGAAATTATTGTCAGCGGTTGCTTGGCGCAGAAAGACCGCGAGCAGATCGCGCAACGAGCGGGCCATGTCGACGTTGTGGTTGGAACGCACAATGTCCATCGCACCGTGGAGTTGCTCCATGAATCGCGTCGCAACGGTCCCATCACTGAGATTTGGGATGAAGCCCTTGATGACGCTGACACGTTCCCTTCTGCACTCGCCGTTCGTCGCGAAGTGGATTGGTCGGCCTGGGTCACGATTCAGGTTGGTTGCGACAACACCTGCGCCTATTGCATCGTTCCCGCAGTTCGCGGTCGCGAAATCAGTCGACCATTCGGCGAATTGATAAGCGAAGTCGAACGTCTCGCCGCCGATGGCGTGCGAGAAATCACCTTGCTCGGTCAGAACGTGAATTCCTATGGTCGCGATCTCACAAGCGCGCGTCGGGCGCTCGACCCCGCGCACGATGACCTCGACATCGCTGGTGAGCAGTGGTTGGCCGACCGGCGTGCTCGACCTCTCTTCGCTGACCTTCTGACTGCTGTCAGCAAGGTCGATGGCATCGATCGAGTTCGATTCACCAGCCCTCATCCAAAAGATCTGCGTGAAGACACAATTTTGGCGATGGGCACGAACGCCGCCGTTTGTTCTCACCTCCATTTCCCGCTGCAATCGGGCAGCGATCGAGTCTTGGCCCTCATGCATCGCGGGTACACCGCCGAGCGTTATCTCGAAAAGGTCGTGGCCGCGCGCGCAGGCATTGAAGATCTTGCGATTACCACCGACATCATCGTGGGTTACCCCGGAGAGACCGAAGAAGACTTTGTGCGTACGCTCGAAGTCGCGGCGGCAGCCGAATATGACTCGGCCTATACCTTCATCTTCTCTCCCCGCGAAGGGACCGAAGCCGCGTTGATGGTCGATCAGTTCTGCGACCCGGCCGAAGTCGGCGATCGGTTCGAACGGCTTCGCGTCGTGGTCGAACGGTCTGCGCTGGCCAAGCACATGGCCCGTATTGGACGCACGGAAACAATCATGGTCGAGGGCCCATCGAAGCGAGATCCCGAAGTGCTCACCGGGCGAACCGAGCAAAACAAACTGGTGCACTTCAATACCGATCGCCCGTTGCGCGCAGGAACACTTGCCACTGCGCTCATCACCGATGCGTCGACTCACTTTCTTCGCGGTGAATTGGTCGAGGTCCTTTCCGTTTCGCGGCACCGCACCCGATTCGCGGTTACCGCAGGGTGAAGGCGTCGGTCCGGTTTCGCCCGAACGGACGGCATCTCGCGCTCGTCGGGCCTACGGCATCAGGAAAGTCATCGCTTGCTCTCGCATTCGCTTGCAGCCGCGACGACATCGAAATCGTCACCGTGGATTCCATGCAGGTGTACCGCGGGATGGACATCGGTACGGCAAAACCAAGCGTTGTACAACAAGCTGAAGTGGTCCATCATCTACTTGATGTCTGCGATCCCGATGACGACTACACCGTCGCTCGATTTCAGCGTGAGTGTTTGGCTGTTCTTGCCGATATCGAAGCCCGCGGTAAACGGGCGCTGCTTGTTGGCGGAACGGGCCTCTATCTTCAGGCCGTCACCGACGATCTCGAGATCCCTGCACGGTTTCCCGAGGTTCGCGAGCAATTAGAAACCGAATCTGAAACGGCAGTGCTCTTTACACAACTTGAGCAACTCGATCCGATTGCGGCATCGCGAATGGAAGCAACTAATCGTCGCAGAGTGGTGCGAGCCCTTGAAGTGACACTCGGGAGCGGTCGGCCGTTTTCCTCCTTTGGGCCGGGTTTAGAGGAGTATCCCGAATCCCCGTTTCCGATCATTGGTTTGGCCATGGAGCGTGACCTTCTTGATGAGCGAATCTCGCAGCGCTACGAGCAGCAGATGATCGAAGGGTTTCTTGGCGAGGTCGAGGCGCTTTTGGCTCGGCCGGCGGGATTGGGTCGGACCGCTCGCCAGGCCCTCGGGTACACCGAACTCCTTGACCACATCGAACATGGTTTGCCTCTCGACGCCGCCCTAGAGGCTGCGGTTCAGCGCACTCGGCGCTTCGCTCGTCGCCAGCAACGGTGGTTTGGTCGAGACCCTCGCATCACATGGTTGGCCACCGATGGCAACGTTTCGGAAAATCTGGTCGCCGAACTTGCTCGTGGGCTGGTTGACTGAACATCTCATGAGACTCACAAAGCACCACGGACTAGGAAACGATTTCGTGATCGCCCTCGAGGAGGTCAATGGCCCCCTGCACGGCGACGCAACATTGGCGCGCTCGCTCTGTGATCGCCGCCGTGGCCTCGGTGCCGATGGTTTCATCATTGGGTCTCGGCCCGAGGCTGGCACGACCGCTCCGAATGGACGACCGATCGATGTCGTGATGCGACTTTGGAACGCCGATGGCAGTCGCGCCGAGATGAGCGGTAACGGCATCCGCTGTCTTGGCCAGGCGCTGGCGATGGCCCGCGACGATCACGAGGCGACCTATGCCGTGCACACCGACGGAGGCTTTCGTGAACTCGTGGTTCATGACGACGCTGCTCATCGCCTCGCAACTGTCAGTGTGACCATGGGACTCGTTGGCGATGGCCCGGCGATACCGAAAGCGGTATCAGAGCGACTGGCTGGCGACCGCCACGCCACTGCCGACCTCGGGAATCCACACATAGTGATTCTCGTCGCCGACCTTTCCTCGGTCGACCTTGTCGGCACCGGTTCGTGGATCGAATCGCAATTTGATGCTGGCATCAATGTGGAGTTCATCGCCGTAGGAAGCGAAGCCGATTCGCTTGACCTCTTGGTGTGGGAACGCGGGGCTGGTGTCACCGAAGCATGTGGCACAGGCGCGACCGCGGCAGCGATGCTGGCCCATCAATGGGGGCTTGTCGGACGTGAAGTTCGTGTCGTGATGCCGGGTGGTTCGGCCGAGGTCATCGTTGCTTCGGGTCCTGACGAGGAACCGGTGCTTATTGGTCCCTCTCAACACATCGCCACCATCGAGATCCCGGATGCCTGAACCCACCTCACCAATCGTCGGTGACCACCGCGGTGGTTTCGGCGCCTTTGCTGGTGAGAGTTCCGGTCTTATCGACCGAACCTTCCGTGAACGAATCGTCATCGTTGGGGTGACGTTTCCAACCGAAGATGAATTCGACACGGAACGTCATCTCGACGAACTCGCTCTTTTGGTCGACACGGCTGGCGCCGACAGCATTGCCCGTGTTGTTCAGCGTCGACATTCTCCTGATCCGGCGACCTACCTCGGCAGCGGCAAGGTCGAGGAACTGCGCGAACTCTGTGAAGCAGTTGATGCCGACACGGTGGTGTTCGATAACGAACTATCTCCAGCGCAGCAACGCAACCTCGAAAAACTTCTCGGACGTTCGGCAATTGATCGGACCGCAGTCATCCTCGACATCTTCGGGCAGAACGCTCACAGCCTTGAAGGCAAGGCGCAGGTCGAACTCGCACAGATCCGTTACCGGCTGCCACGTCTGCGAGGTAAGGGAAATCAACTTTCACGTCAGGGTGGCGGTATTGGCGCCCGTCAAGGCGGCGGCGAAACGCAACTCGAAGTAGACCGTCGTCGACTTCAGCGGCGCATGCACAAACTCGAAGGTGACCTGCGCGAGATCTCACGTGTGCGTGACACGCAGGCGAAATCCCGACAACGTTCTCGGCTGCATCGTGTCGCCATCGTTGGCTACACCAACGCGGGTAAATCCACGCTGCTGAATCACCTCACCGATGCTGGCGTGCTTGTGGAAGATCGATTGTTCGCAACGCTCGACGCCACCACGCGGCGGTTGCAGCTGCCCGGAGGTGAAGCGGTTTTACTTACCGACACCGTTGGGTTCATCACAAAGCTTCCGACGCAACTAGTTGAGGCGTTTAAGTCGACCCTTGAAGTCGTGGTCGATGCCGATCTCTTGGTGCACGTCATCGACGGTTCTGCTGCTGACCCCGAATCGAATATCGAAGCGGTCGATCGGGTACTCAATGAAATCGGGGCAGCTGATGTTCCGCAGATGCTCGTTGTGAACAAGATCGATATCGATCCAGACGGCGCCAAGGAACTTCTCGTTGATTACCCAGGGTCGGTGGCGATCTCTGCCCGGACCGGCGAAGGGGCGACCGACATGCTGCGGACACTGGCTGATCGGTTGCGGGGTCTCTCAACGATTACCGAACTTCTTGTTCCGTTTGATCGGGGGGATCTCCTGGCTGCCCTGCACCGCGAAGGGGAGGTGCTGGTTGAGACCGCGACCGAAGACGGGATGCTGGTTCGGGCCCGCCTCGACGAGGTTTCGGTGAGCCGTCTTCACGAATACGTCGTGACCGGTCAGACTCTGCGCTCATGACCGCAGGATTCGTACCTCCTCCCTATCCCTATGACCGTCTCGATGCGTTCAAATCAATCGTGTCTGCTCACGACGGCGGGATGGTTGACCTTTCGATCGGCGACCCATGTGATCCGCCTCCGGCGGTCGTTATCGAAGCACTCGCATCATCGGCGAGCGAGCGGAGTTATCCGGCGTCGATTGGTTT
>CAFBRD010000052.1_pt1 | contig 12009 bp, 10 predicted proteins | sample 7270131 | NCBI WGS metagenome assembly CAFBRD01 (sample SAMEA6814191, study PRJEB35770) | freshwater metagenome | biome: Freshwater; feature: Freshwater reservoir; material: water | place: Czech Republic | collected 2016-11-09 | depth 30m m | reverse complement strand
GGTTTGGCACCTCGATGTCGGCTCATCGCATCCTGGGGCTGAAGCAGGTCCCAAGGGTTGGGCTGTTCGCCCATTAAAGCGGTACGCGAGCTGGGTTTAGAACGTCGTGAGACAGTTCGGTCCCTATCCTCTGCAGCCGGAGGAGATTTGAGGAAGGCTATCCCTAGTACGAGAGGACCGGGATGGACGTAGCTCTCGTGTGCCAGTTGTCCTGCCAAGGGCATGGCTGGTTAGCGACCTACGGAAGGGATAACCGCTGAAAGCATCTAAGTGGGAAACCCGTTCCAAGATTAGATCTCCCACAGAGTCAATCTGGTAAGGCCCGTGGAAGACCACCACGTTGATAGGCCGGAGGTGTAAGTGCGGTAACGCATTCAGCCGACCGGTACTAATCGGCCGAGGGCTTGGATCGACACAGATGTTCGTGCTCGCTATGGAGTTCTGAAGGGGCCGCGACAGGTCCGACCTTTGGTCGGTTCTGGCGCACCCTTTTGACAAAGGTTTCGGTGGCTATGGCGGCGGGGTCACACCCGTTCCCATTCCGAACACGGAAGTTAAGCCCGCCAGCGCCGATGGTACTTGGGAGTAGACTCCCTGGGAGAGTAGGACGCCGCCGAATTTCTGAATAAAGAAGAGGGCCCCTTCGGGGGTCCTTTTCTCGTTTTGCTCCCGTCGAATTCTCGGGCGCGAGCGTTGCCCATTGCGAGCGTTTTCAAGATCGAGGTCGTGTGCCGGTAGGTTGGAGACATGGCCAGTCCCCCTTCTTCCGGTTCGTCGCGCTCGGGCAAGTCACAGAGCCCCCGTGGAGGATCCCGGCCAGCCGCCAAAGGCGGTGCTCCAAAAGGGGCGCCGAGAGGTGGTTCGAAGGGCGGTTCGACCGGCGGTCCCAAGGGTGGGTCAGGTTCGAAGCCCTCAGGATCCTCGAGCCGATCGGGTTCCTCCGATCGCTCCAGCTCGGGTCGCCCGAGTCGTGGAGCCCCGAGTTCGGATCGGTCCCGTTCGGGGGGTGCTCCCAGCAGCCGGGCCCGCAGCGGCGGCGATGACCGTGCCACGCGGCGATCAACCACCGAAGACGGATGGGCAGAAGGTCCACCGCTCGAGACACCTCGAACCTGGGGTGGTGTCGCACGTCGCGGAGCGGGAGCGGCCACTGGACGCCGTGTTGTAGGTGCATCACGTGCCTGGCGCGATGCCGTGGAAGCAGCGACACCGCAGCGTCGACCTGACGCAGCTCGTCGAGCTGCTCCTGGTTCTCTCCCCGACGAAGCGACCGATGCTGAACGGCGCGCCGCGAACGACGCGCGTTCGGCCGAAGATGACGCTTTGATCATCGAAGTGCACGACCAGCCTTCGGGCGCCGTCACTCGTGGTTCATCTCGTCGGCGAGACCCCGCACCTATCGATCTGGCCGGCGAGGTTCGCGAACAATTGAGTCGCGCCGTTGGCAACGCTCGCACGGAACGTGTTGAACGCCGCCTCACCGAAGCCGCTGAGCATTTCGAAGCCGATCGCTTTGGTGATGCTGCTCGCATTCTCAAGAAACTCGTCGACGAAGCCCCGACCGTGGCTGCAGTTCACGAGTTATACGGACTCACGCTGTATCGCAAAGAGAACTGGAAGCCCGCAGCGCGCGAACTCGAAGCGTTCCGGTTATTGACCAATTCAACCGATCAGCATCCAGTTCTTGCCGATTGTTATCGAGCGATGCGTCAGTGGACTCAAGTCGCAGAACTTTGGAATGAACTTCGCGAGGCCTCACCGAGCGCTGAACTGGTCACAGAAGGCCGAATCGTTATGGCTGGTTCGTTTGCCGACCGAGACGATTTTGCTGCGGGAATCTCGCTCCTCGAACAAGGCTTCAACTTCCCGAAGCGCCCGATGCCTCATCATTTGCGACGCGCCTATGCGCTCGCGGATCTTTATGAGCGAAGCGGAGATCTCCCGAAGGCGCGAACGATGTTCGGTCGCGTTGAATCTGCCGATCCGGATTTTGCTGATATTCGCCGTCGGGTTCGCGCACTTCGGTGAGCTGTCTCACCTGAGTTCTACGGTCGGACTCACTTCCCCAACGTCCACCGATCGTTCGACCGATCGAAGATTTGGGAGGTCACATGGCCACTTCTGTCACTCGAGGCGCCGCCTCACTTGCCGCGGTTTCTGCCGCATCACAACTCGTTCCCTGCGGAACCAACCTTGTTGTGCTTCGCGGTGTCATCCGCCGCGATCCGCAGTACCGGAGCCTGCCTTCCGGCGACGAACTGCTCTCCTTCGATCTCACCGTCAAAGAAGACGACCTTCCGGCCGAATCCGTTCCTGTTGCCTGGCTCAATCCGGCGGTCTCGGCGTCGAAATTGGCCGAGAACGACGACGTCGTGGTGATCGGTCGAGTTCGTAGGCGCTTTTTCCGTGCCGCTGGCTCTACTGCAAGCCGGACCGAAGTTCTGGCCGAGAGAGTTCTCAGTGCCCGATCCTTTGCTCGCATCCGCACAATGCTCGAGCCTCGTGTGGCAGGCCTCAACCTCGAATGAGGCGCTGAGTCGGTCTGTCTGACTGGCCTAGTCTCTGAGCCAACAGACAGATCGATGTGCCTCGGCACATCACGGACTTGGTGGGCCCGGGCGCACCAGGTGATCGAGGAGAGGCATGACCGATATCAAAGGACTACTCGGCGATGAAGCCGAAGAGTTGCTGAGCTTCACGTGTAAGGGCATCACCGCAGACCAGTTGAACAAGCCGGGTGGCGACATTGTCGAGCGTGTCTACATGCAGTCCGATCGCTCACCACAGGTTCTACGCAACCTGCAGTCGATGTTCGGTCACGGACGTCTTGGCGGAACCGGTTATGTCTCGATCCTGCCTGTCGATCAAGGAATCGAACATTCCGGAGCAGCGTCATTTGCGCCGAACCCGATGTACTTCGATCCCGAAAACATCATCAAGCTTGCGATCGAAGGTGGATGCAACGCAGTCGCAACCACCTACGGCGTTCTTGGCACCATGTCGCGAAAGTACGCACACAAGATTCCGTTCATTGTGAAAATCAATCACAACGAACTGATGACCTATCCCAATGAGTTCGATCAGATCATGTTTGGCACCGTTGAAGAGGCTTACGAACTCGGCGCGGCTGGCGTCGGTGCAACCATCTATTTCGGTTCGCCCGAATCCCATCACCAGATCATCGAAGTGGCCGAGGCGTTTCATCGTGCCCACCAACTCGGAATGTTCACGGTGCTTTGGTGCTACCTGCGCAACAACGCCTTCAAAGTCGACGGTGTCGATTACCACGATGCGGCCGATTTAACCGCGCAGGCCAATCATCTCGGCGTCACGATCGAGGCCGACATCATCAAGCAGAAGCTTCCGACCAAGAACGGCGGCTACAACGTTCTCGAAGGCTACGGAAAGACGTCGAAACTCGTCTACAGCGATCTCGTCTCCGAACATCCCATTGACTACACCCGGTGGCAGGTCGCGAATTGCTACATGGGTCGAATCGGACTCATTAATTCCGGCGGCGAGTCCAAGGGTTCTTCCGATCTTGCCGACGCGGTTCGCACCGCCGTCATCAATAAGCGTGGTGGAGGCACAGGCCTCATCTCCGGTCGCAAGGCGTTCCAACGTCCGATGGCCGAAGGTGTGGCACTCCTGAATGCAATTCAAGACGTCTACCTGGACACGTCAATCACCATTGCGTGAGTGACGTTCTGACAACTCAGTAAGCAACGGGCCGGCCTTGAGGTCGGCCCGTTTGCGTTGTTCGCTGTTATGCGCTGGTTCTGAAGCGACTGACCTCAGTCGATAGAACGAAAGACCACGCCGGTTCGCGGTTTCGGCGCGAAGAATGTGGATTTCGGTGGCATCTTTTCGCCGCCCTCGGCAATTTCGATGATCTGATCGATGCGGACCGGGCGCAACAGCACACCTGCTTGTGCGGCTCCTGAGCGGACCGCTGCGTCAATGTGATCGACCCCGTGCTGGTAGACGAGCGAATGGTCGGGGAGAGCGGTGAGGGCCAGATCCAGACGGCTTGAGTCAAGGTCGCGTGTTGCGGCGATGGTGTCCGGCCGTGGACGCAGCAGCCAGGTTCCGTCGCTCGTGACGAGGGCAAGGCCTCCAAGTTCTTGTAACTCACGAATCGTGGGGAGTTCCGAACTTGAGAATGGTTCACTTTCGAAATACGGATCGAAGGCAGCGAGGAGATCGACGTCATCGGGTAGGCCGGAGATCAGGCGGTGAATCGGACCAACCTCGAGTTCGTCTTCGACTAACTCGACAACGAAGGTCATGACCGCATCGGCCGCGCCACCATCTCCGTCGGCGGCTCGGCGTTCATCGCGATAGGCGAGCGATGTTTCGTAACGATGATGGCCATCGGCGATGACAATCGGCGCTGAACCAATTGCGGACCGAATCGCGCTGATGCGCTCGGGATCGGCAATTTTCCAGATCGTATGGGTGACGCCGTCGGCTTCGAAGCGACAAAGCGGGGCATCGGTCGTGTCAAGAAGAGCGGTAAGTCCGCTCGCTGGGGATAGTCCCCAAACAGCAGAAAGGTTTGACCGGGTTGAGCGGAGGAGATCGAGGCGATCGCTCTTGGCCTTTGGGGTCGTGAACTCGTGGGGGAGAATGTCGCCTTCTCCGGGTCGAGTGAGTTCCATCGCTCCGATGACGCCGGTGGTGTGGCGGATAATGCCGTTCTCGTCGGCAGCCTCCATGCGATACACCGTGAACGAAGGCTCGGAGTCGTCGACGAAGACTCCCTCGGTGCGCCAGCGGTTGAACTGTTGTGCAGCATCACCGTAGGGGTCGTCGCCGTCGACGGGGAGATCGATCCGCACCACGTTGGCAGGAGCGTTGGCGATCAGCGCCGCACGATCGCTGGGACTGATCACGTCGTAGGGAGGGGCGGTTACGAGCGCAGGATCGAGCGAAGTGGTGTCGTAACGGATACCAATGAATGGTTCGAAGCGTGGCACCGTGTAGTCCTATCAGACTCACGACGTTGCCTCGTGCGAACGAAATGGGTTGGTCGTCACGATTGCGGCGAAGGGGTGGGAGACTCTCGCCATGGCATGGGCCCTTGATCTCGATGGTGTGGTGTGGCTTGAAGACGAGCCCATCGCCGGTGCGAGCGAGGCGATTGCGCGACTTCGCGCTGCCGGCGAACACGTGGGTTTTGTCACGAACTTTTCCTTCGGCCGCCGTGATGACATTGCGGCGAAACTCGAACGGCACGGCATCGATGCTTCCGATGGTGTGATTACCTCTGCCATGGCTGCCGCCGCACTCGTCGTGCCAGGTTCGCGGGCGCTGGTCTGTGCTGGCCCCGGTGTTGTCGATGAACTTCAGCGTCGAGATGTCGAGGTCATCGACGCCAGTGATCCGGGTGCACTTGGCGCTTCGGTCGATGTCGTCGTGGTCGGCTATCACCCAACCTTCGACTATCAGCGCATGACCGCCGCATCGGTTGCCGTTCGAGCAGGGGCTCGCCTGCTCGGTACCAATGACGATGCCACCTACCCCACAGCGAGCGGTCCCGTGCCAGGCGGCGGTGCGTTGTTGGCATCGATTGCGGTTGCTTCTGGAGTCACGCCCGAGATCGCAGGTAAGCCGTATCAACCCATCGCCGACATGGTCCATGACTTGCTCGGTCCCGCAGGGATCATGGTCGGCGACCGTCCCGATACCGACGGCCTCTTTGCTCACACGCTCGGCTGGAAGTTCGCCCTTGTTCTCACAGGCGTCACTGCTGGGGCAGACCTGCCCGTCACTCCCGAGCCGGACATGATCGCCGAGTCATTACAGGTCTTGGTCTCTGAGGCCCTGTCGGATCGCGAACGCGGTCGGTAGCGTCGGAGCTATGGGGCCACGCCGACGTCTCGATTCAGAACTCGTCCGACGAGGTCTCGCTCCTTCACGAGAACAAGCTCAAGCCGCAATTGCTGCCGGTCGCGTGACTGTCGGGGGCGCTCCAGCCATCAAGGCGTCGCGAATGGTCGATGCTGCGGAGCCGGTCATTATTCATGGGCCTCCGCCAAAATATGTAAGTCGTGCGGGAGCCAAACTCGAAGGTGCAATCGAACAATTTGGGCTTCACGCGATCGTCGACGGCGCACGCGTGCTCGATGCGGGTGCCTCCACTGGTGGGTTCACTGATTGTGTCCTCAATTACGGGGCCCGAGAGGTCGTCGCTGTCGACGTTGGGCATAATCAACTCCACGAGCGTCTGGGTGCCGATCCAAGGGTGCGATCCATCGAGCGCACCAACCTCCGTACCGCCGATCCCGCGCTGCTTGGCGAGCCGGTCGATGTTGTTGTTGGCGACTTGTCCTTCATCTCGCTGGCGTTAGTCCTCGACACACTGGCGGCAGCGTCCGTGCCAGGCGCGGTCTATGTCTTGCTTGTAAAGCCTCAGTTCGAGGCGGGCCGAACCGAAGTGAGCAAGGGAAAAGGCATCATCGACGACCCTGCAATCTGGTTTCGGGTGCTTTCGGAAGTATCGGGCGCACTCTTGGAGAGGAATGCGGCCATCATGGGGGTCATGGTTTCGCCCATTACCGGTTCCGACGGCAACGTCGAATTCATTCTGTTCGGCCGGTTCGCCGGATCGACAGATGCCGTTGCTGGCAATGTCATGCTCGAAACTGAAGTCTTGGGCGAAGCGTTCAACGCCGTTACCGGTTGGCGTGAGCCGTCGGAACTCGGCGACGGAGGGATCTGAACATGGCGTCGTTCGCATTTGTTCTTCATCCGGATCGAGCTGAAGCGGCCGCTGTCGCGCGCGACACCATCGAATGGCTTGTGTCTGCGGGGCATCAGGTCGTCCTGCCGGAACTCGATGCGGCTCGTCTTGGTCGCTCCGATCTTGGTGTGAGCGAGGCAGACTTAGGCGCCGGACTCGACCTTGCCGTCAGCCTCGGCGGCGACGGAACGATGCTTCGGACTGTTGCGCTTGTAGCGCGTCACGAAGTCCCGGTGTTGGGCGTCAACCTCGGCACACTCGGTTACCTCACCGACATCGAACCTGATGGACTGCGCTCAGCTCTCGAACGCGTGCTCGCAGGCGAACACCTCATCGAAGAACGCATGCTGCTCGAAATCGATATCGAAGCACCGTCTGGTGCCACGTCGGAGCGCAACGTTCTTGCTCTTAATGAGGCGGTCCTCGAAAAGACTGGTTCCGGCCACACGATTCGCCTCGACGTTGCCCTCGATGGCACGTTCTTCACGCCTTATGCCGCCGACGGACTCATCGTTGCCACCGCTACGGGCTCGACGGCGTATGCCTTCTCGGCTCGCGGTCCCATCGTGGAACCCACGCATCGGGCTCTTTTGCTCACGCCGGTTTCGCCACACATGTTGTTTGATCGCACCTTGATCCTCGATGACGATTCCGATATTTCCTTGACCGTTGCGGGAAACCGCGGAGCAGCACTTGTGGTCGATGGTCGACATCTTGGCGAGTTGCAACCAGGTGACGTCATTCGGTGTCGTGCTTCAGATCATGTCGCTCGTCTTGTGTTGTCAGGTCCTCGCGATTTTCACTCCATCCTCAAGGCCAAGTTCGGTCTGTCCGATCGATAGGCGAGCGGATCTCAATGCTGAGTGAACTGCGGGTTTGCAATCTCGGTGTGATTGAAGAGCTTTCGCTTGTTCTCGCGCCCGGGATGACCGCAGTCACTGGCGAGACTGGTGCCGGGAAAACGTTGGTCATCACTGCCATCGAGTTGCTGGTTGGTGGGAAGGCCGAAGCATCGATGGTTCGGCCCGGTGCCGATGAAGCTGTTGTTGAGGGTCGTTTCGATCTCGGTGATCGGGAATGCGTTATCCGCAGAGTCGTGCCGGCAAAGGGCCGATCGCGGGCATACATCGATGGAAGCTTGGCGACGATCGCTGAACTTTCCGAGGTCGGCGCGGGTTTGGTCGATCTTCATGGCCAACACGATCATCAATCGCTCTTGACCGCAGCGGTGCAGCGTCAGTCGCTCGATCGCTTTGGGTCGGTGGATCTGGGCCCGCTTCGTGATGCTCGTCTTGCGGTGCGCGCGCTCGACGAACGACGCGCTGCGCTCGGCGGAGATCCACGCGATCGTGCACGCGAAATCGACCTCCTTCGGTTTCAGGTCGAAGAACTCATTGCTGCGCAACTCGCCGATCCTGAGGAAGACGAGCGTCTCCGCGCTGAGGCAGAGTTGCTGGCCGATGCGGGGGGTTATCGAGAAGCCGCTGCAGCAGCGCTCGACGCGCTGAGTGCCGACGGAGGAGCGACCGATTCAGTGGGGAAGGCTCTGGCCTCACTCGGCGAACGAGAACTGTTTGCACCACTGATTTCCAGGCTTCGCGATGTCCAAGCGGAACTCGAAGACCTGTCTCGCGAAGCGCGGACATCGGCAGAACAGGTCGAGAGCGATCCGGAGCGCTTGGCTGCCATCGGGGATCGTCGAAAGGTCCTCCAGGACCTGCGCCGTAAATACGGAGAGTCCTTGGTCGATGTCATCGCATGGAGAGATGAAGCAGCATCGAGATTGGCAGAACTCGAAGGTCACGATGAGCTCGCTTCCGCCCTTGATGCCGACTACGCCAAGTCGTTAGCTGCTCTTGAAAAGGCCGAACTAGCGGTTGCTTCAGCACGCTCGGCGGCAGCACCGGCACTAGGTGCTGCGGTTGTTTCCCACCTTCCAGATTTGGCGCTGGCGAAGGCGCGACTCGAGGTCGAGGTTTCCGGTCGAGCGGGACGGGACGTCTCGTTTCGTTTCGCGGCGAATCCAGGGATGGATCTGCAAGCGCTTTCAAAGGTTGCTTCCGGCGGTGAGTTGGCCCGCGCCATGTTGGCCTTGCGACTTGTATTGACTGAAGGTCCACCGGTTTTGGTCTTTGACGAGGTCGACGCGGGTATTGGTGGCGCGGCAGCAGTCGCAGTCGGACGATCGTTGGCGGCAATTGGAACTGGTCATCAGGTCCTCGTCGTTACACACTTGGCTCAGGTCGCAAGCTGGGCTGACTCGCATGTTGTGGTCGACAAAGTCGTTGCCCGGTCGACGACAACGACGACGATTGCCACTGTCACCGATGAAGATCGGGTCACCGAACTCGCCAGAATGCTGTCGGGCACTCCGGAATCTTCGACCGCTCGGCAGCACGCTCGCGAACTACTCGACAGCGCAAAAAAGTAAGTCGACGCTTCGCTGCGGTCTGACGTCACGTCGTCATCCGCGGCGGGTAGGCCTGAACGGGGCTACGATGCAATCCCGACGTGTTCATTACCGCCGGGAGGCCCCTCCGATGACCAAGCACATCTTCGTTACAGGGGGTGTGGCCTCGTCGCTGGGCAAGGGCATCACAGCATCATCGCTGGGACGTTTGCTGAAGAGCCGTGGGTTGCGCGTCACCATGCAGAAGTTGGATCCGTACCTCAACGTCGATCCGGGCACGATGAATCCGTTCGAGCATGGAGAGGTGTTCGTCACCGACGATGGCGGTGAAACCGATCTCGATCTGGGCCATTACGAGCGCTTTATCGACGAGCCATTGAGCCGTGATTCGAATGCAACCACAGGGTCGATTTATTCCGCAGTCATCGCCGCTGAACGTCGTGGTGACTATTTAGGTAAGACCGTTCAGGTCATTCCGCATATCACCGACGAAATCAAGCGTCGGATCACCCGGCTAGCTGATGATTCTGTCGATGTCGTGATCACCGAGATCGGAGGCACAGTTGGCGATATCGAAATCCTCCCGTTCCTCGAGGCGATTCGGCAGTTCCGCCTCGACGTCGGTCGCGAAAACGTTTGTTATGTGCATGTGACGCTCGTGCCCTTCATTGGTCCGTCGGGTGAGCAGAAAACAAAACCCACGCAACATTCGGTAACAGAGCTTCGAAGCCGAGGTATTCAGCCCGACATCATTGTGTGTCGAAGCGAAGGCCCTCTGGCGCCGGATTTGAAGCGAAAGATTTCGAACCTTTGTGATGTTCCCGTTGAAGCCGTCGTGAATGCGGCCGACGCTCGAAACCTCTACGAGGTTCCTCTGATCATGCATGACGAGGGGCTCGACGACTACGTCTGCAGGATGTTTGGTTTCTCCGATCGCGACATCGATCTTTCCGAGTGGGAAATACTCGTTGACCGTGTTGAAAATTCTACGATCCCCGTTCGTATCGGAATTATCGGAAAGTACGTCGCTCTACCCGATGCGTATCTCTCCGTCGTCGAATCCCTCAAGCACGGCGGGTTCTTCCATGCGGCCGATGTTTCTGTCGAGTGGGTGCAGGCCGAAGACGTCGAGGCGATGACCGCCGATGGTCGACTTGGTGAACTCGACGGGATTGTGATTCCCGGTGGATTCGGCGAGCGCGGCGTCGAGGGAAAAATCGCTGCTGCCCAATACGCTCGCGAAAACGATCTCCCATGTCTTGGGCTTTGTCTCGGCATGCAGGTCATGACGATTGAGTTCGCTCGCCATGTTCTGGGCATGGACGGTGCGCACTCGAGCGAATTCGATCCGCAGACTGCATTTCCGGTGATTGACCTTATGGAGACACAACGTGACGTCACCGACATGGGTGGCACGATGCGCCTAGGCGCGTACATCGCGCAACTTCAACCAGGTTCAAGGGTCGCAGAGATTTATGAATCCGAGGTTGTCTCTGAACGTCATCGCCATCGTTACGAATTCAATGCAAAATTCCGTAGTCGTTTCGACGAGTCCGATTTTGTTTGTTCCGGAACCTCTCCCGATGGGCGCCTGGTGGAATTCATCGAGCTGAAGAACCACCCTTTTTGGATCGGCACACAGGCTCATCCTGAATTTAAAAGTCGTCCCGAACGTCCCGCCCCATTGTTCCGAGAATTTATCGGCACCGCGTTGGCTCGGTCCGAGGGAAGAAATCCTCACCTTCCCGACCTCGATGTCGAATCGTCATCGCTGTCGGCGTGAGCGATCAGTTCCGAAGAGTCGACGAAGTCGTACTCCATAGCGGATTTATCTTCGACCTCGTTCGTGCTGAATTCCTCTCGCCCGAAGGTGAGAAATTTTCGAGGGACATCGTTCGCCACCCCGGAGCGGTTTCTGTCGTGCCTATCGACGACGATGGCCGGGTGATTATGGTTCGCCAGTTCCGGCCGGCGCTTGATCGCTACATTCTCGAGATTCCAGCGGGGAAACGCGATGTTCTCGATGAACCGCCAGAACTCACTGCCCAGCGAGAGTTGGGCGAGGAAATCGGTAAGCGTGCGAACTCACTGGAACTTCTTGGCACGTTCGCCAATGCGCCGGGGTTTAGCGACGAACTTTCGTGGGTCTATCTCGGCCGCGACCTTGGCGACGTTCCTCGAGATGTGCAAGGTGTCGAAGAGTCGCATATGCGAATCGAACGGTTTACCTTCGACGAAGCCTTCGCGATGATTGCTGACGGCACCCTGATCGATACAAAGACCGTTGTTGGTCTCTACTTGGCAGCGCCGAAGGTTGGCGGTGCCTGAGTTAGCCGATGAGCAGGAACTTCCTCTTGACGTTGAGGAGTTCCTTGTTTGGTTAGCAGCGGAACGCGGACGGTCGGTGAACACTCTCTCGGCGTACCGTCGTGATCTCACGACATACTGCCGTTGGCTTTCCGAAAACGATCGAACCATCGATTCAGTGCGCCCTGCTGATCTCGATGCGTATGTGGGCGTCTTGCGCGCACGAGGACTGGCGCCCTCTTCGGTGAAGCGAGCGACAGTTTCGGTGCGTTCCTTGCATCGCTTTCGTTCAGACGAAGGTTTGGCGTCCACGGATCCTTCCGCAGCGATCGAGACACCGCGCGTTCCCGCCGGTCTCCCCAAAGCCCTGACCGAAGCAGAAGTCACTTCGCTGCTCGAGCAGGTCGTCGGCGATGCACCGCTTGATCTTCGTGATCGAGCCATCCTCGAAGTGCTCTACGGCACCGGCGCTCGCATTTCCGAGGTCTGCGCACTTGGTCTCGGCGATGTTGATCTCGATGGCGGATTGCTGCGCCTCTTTGGAAAG
>CAFBRD010000039.1_pt1 | contig 13372 bp, 10 predicted proteins | sample 7270131 | NCBI WGS metagenome assembly CAFBRD01 (sample SAMEA6814191, study PRJEB35770) | freshwater metagenome | biome: Freshwater; feature: Freshwater reservoir; material: water | place: Czech Republic | collected 2016-11-09 | depth 30m m | reverse complement strand
ATCCGGCAATCCATGCAGGTCACAACCGCAAGATGCTTGCGGGGGATGGCCGAAAGCTCTGCATTTGGGAAAGCGGAGCTATAGGCCGTATTGCCATCAACTACGTCTCTGAATGAATCCACGGCCGGGATCGTAGGCGGGGAAATCCTTGTTACCGACATTTTCGGGAGTTTTTTCGGAATCCTCCGATGCCGATACTGTCGTTTCATGGCGTGGATCGATGTGATGGACAGTGATCTGCTCCTTTCTGGTCAGGTCGCAACAGTCGAGCGGGCCGCGGGCGACATTGTTCTGTGGCGGACGACCGCGGGCAAGGTGGTGGCTTGTGATGCCCGTTGCCCGCATCAGTGGTCGCATCTCGGCACGGCCGGGGCCGTTGATGGAGAGGATCTCGTGTGCTTGAGCCACTTCTGGCGGTTCAATTCCGAGGGAGCAGGATCGAAGTTGTCGGCCAGTGGACGGCGTGATGAAAAGAGTCCGATCGAAACATTTTCGGTCCGAGAACAGGCCGGGCGAATCGAAATCAAGGTCGCTGATTGACTCTCGGCGGGTGCCGCATCTTCCCGGCATGTCATTCCTAGAATGAGTCCACTCAAGTCCCGAAAGGACCGCAATGCCCCCGAATCCAGTATTGAACGACAAGCGCTTTGAGCAGGTCATCGCCGAGGGGTATGGAACTGCGCCCATCGGGCGAACGATGACCATCGGCGGCACGTTGTCGGCACTCGGCGTCCTTTTCGCCATTATCTGCGCATCGGGATGGTTCGGCTGGTCTCAGGTTCAACAAACGACACAGACGGTTCTTGATAAGTCAACAGGCCAGATGGTCACCGTGAGCACTACATCATTCCCGGCGTGGGTTTTTCTTGCCGTGCTCCTGGCCTTTGGCTTCGCATTTGCAACGTTCTTCAAGCCCAATTGGGGGCCAGCAACAGCGCCCCTGTACGCCCTTTGCGAAGGCGCCGCGCTTGGGGCAATCTCGGCGTTCTATAACCAAATGTACGACGGCATCGTTGTGCAGGCGGTGCTCGCAACGCTCAGTGTCGTTCTTGTGATGTTCGTGCTTTATGCGACTCGGATCGTGAAAGTCACGCCGAAGTTCGTGCTCATAACGATTGCGGCCACGATGGGAATCGGCGTGATGTACCTCGTCACGTTTTTGTTTCAGCTTTTTGGGGCAAAGATCACGTTTTGGAATAGCCCAACGCCGCTTGGCATAGGCATAAGTGTCGTGATCTGCATTGTGGCAGCGATGAATCTCGCTCTCGACTTCGCGTTTATCGAGCGATCGGTTGCAGCGGGCAATACACCACGCCGAATGGAATGGTTTGCAGCGCTTGGGGTTACGGTCACGATCGTCTGGTTGTACCTCGAAATTCTTCGGCTTCTGTCGCTACTTCGCCGCTGATCTCCGGCTCGCGTTCGAACAAATTACGAGTTTGGAACTGAACGCTGTTTACGTCGCCACGCGCGCACGAAGATCGTCGTAAACACCACGAGGAGCACAACGCCAGCAAAGAGCAATGGCAGGCCTGCTGCACGCTCATTGGTCGAGTCATTCATTGGCTTCTGCTGCTGTTCGATGAAGTTCATCCCAGGAGCAGTGCCATTTGGGCCAATGAGCGTGGACGTCGTAACTCCGGTCGGCGCCGTTGTCGTGATTGTCGTCTCGTTGGTCTCCACCGATGAAGACTATGTCGGTCTGATCCCGCTGTTGTGCTCATGAGATCAAAGAGTTGGTCTTCGGTTCGCCATTTGACGGGAGTGATACGCCAGAATCTCCATGTGACTGGGATCGAGACGGCGGACATCTTTACCTTTAGTGGAGCGAATCAAGAGCGTGCCGAAACTGTTCTTCGTCAAGCCTTTATCGCCGCGCAAAACGGTATGCCATCCGAGGATCCTGAGACTGCTGTTGAATCGCTCTGGATCATCCTTGAAGCGCTATTGGTTGAACACGTTGCCCCCACGTATGCGATCGAACAGACGAGAGCGGAACGCCGAACCGATATCGGTAACCACTGGCGACGAATGGTTATCGCTGCTGTTACGCAGACGTTCGTGCTGAGCGGCGGATTTGTTCAACCGGACCCACTCGCGGCAGCGGTTGCGGAGCGTGCACAACTTCTCATCAGTGGAGCGTTGTGGCATACGCGTCGACCGCCAGCACAAGGAGCACTTGTGCTCCGTGTGCATTCGGCTCTTGAACGTCTCGATGTAACAGCGTTGTCGGGCCAGCACCCAGGAGCAGCGGACGCTGCGGCCCTCGAAGATCTCATCGCCTGCGCCACTCTCGGCGCAGTGATGGCGGGGGAGGTGCTTCCCTCGCAAGAGAACGAAGATCGCGGCTCGATCGAAGAGGCAAAGGGGCGTTGGGCGCGTTCGACCGAATCAGTTGCCGCATCCTTTGGGATCTCAGGCGTCGAACTCATAGCGATTTCCAAATCAGGATGGGCCTGCACCGAGTGTGGATGCGTCTTTCTCGGGCGCGTTGATGGAGGGATCGCCTACCCGGATCGCTTCGCGCCGATTGGCCGATCTGGTCCGTGTGATCAGCACTTCTCCTGCGCCTGCCACCGGGCACCACTGCAACGGCGGGTCCGCTGACCGATTGGCCGTGCGAACCCGCCGAGTGCGGTAACTGCCGATTCTAAAAAAAATCAGTATCAGTAAATGATGACGCCGCGAATGTTCTTACCGTCTCGCATGTCCTGGTAGCCCTCGTTGATCTGGTCGAGGGTGTAGGTGCGAGTGACGAGCTCATCGAGCTTCAAATGTCCGCTCCGGTAAAGACCGAGAAGCTTTGGAATGTCGTAACGAGGATTGGCGCTTCCGAAGATGGTGCCAACGAGTTGCTTCTGCTGCATAGCGAATGCAAACAAGTTGAGTTGCACATCGTTTTCGTTCATGTTGGCCACAGCAGTGAAGACAAGTCGTCCACCCTTACCAACCATGCCCATGTACGACTCGAGATCGGCGCCCTTGCCCTCGCCAACGGTGACGATGACCTTGTCGGCCAAGCGACCCCATGTCAGTTCGCCAAGAAGTGCTTGTGCTTCTGCAACATCAGCCGCAACATGTGTGGCGCCGAAGTTTTGCGCTTGTTCACGCTTGAACTCAACTGGATCGAGGGCGATGACATAACGAGCTCCAGCGAGGTGCGCGCCCTGCACAGCGTTCATGCCAACGCCACCGGTTCCGATGACGACCACGGTGTCACCAGGAGCGACCTCTGCGGCATAGGTGGCAGAACCCCAACCGGTGGTTACGCCACATGCGACAAGGCAGGCCTTGTCGAGCGGAAGATCCTCTTCGATTTTCACGAGAGAGTTGATATTCATTACGGAGTGTTCTGCGAAGGTGCCAAGACAGCACATGGTCGCTAAGTCGGTTCCGTCAAGGAGATGGTGACGAGAGGTCCCGTCCTCTTGGCGACCAGAGAGAAGATGCGCGCCGTTGTCGCACAAATTCTGCTGACCCTTTGCACATGATGGGCACCGTCCACAGGAAGGGACAAACGAGGTGACGACGTGATCGCCAGGCTTGAGTTCGGTGACGCCAGGGCCAACCTTCTCGACAATGCCGCCACCCTCATGTCCGAGGATGATCGGGTACTGCTGCCAGCCGAGCATTTCGATGATTGCTGGGTCCATGGCCATATCGCCAGTGACCATGTGCTCGTCGGAGTGACACATGCCGCTGGCGACAAAGCGGACGAGAACCTCGTTGGCTTTTGGCTCGTCGAGTTCGATTTCTTCGATCTTGTATTCGGTATGCGGGCCGTACAGGACGGCTGCTCGTGTCCTCATGAGAACTCCTAGTCAGGTGCGCAGGGCTGGCCTAGCGGCGCAGCCTGAGCAATCTATGCCCTTGAGCGTGATGGGGTGTCAGTCGGCACAGCACCGGCGACGCTCGTCATGTTACATTTTTTTCATATCCGCCGAACTTGTGTCGCACGTGGTCGGTGGCCATCACCAACGAACCGAGGGATCCATGAGCACTCCGCTTGCCAATCGTCTGGGTATTGAATTTCCCATCTTCGCCTTCTCGCATTGTCGAGATGTCGTCGCGGCCGTGACGAATGCGGGCGGTTTTGGTGTTCTTGGGGCTCTCGCATTCGGGCCCGAGCAACTTGAGATCGAACTCAATTGGATCGACGAGCATGTCAACGGAAAGCCCTACGGAGTCGACTTCGCCATGCCGGTGAACTACGTCGGAAAGGGCGGCGGTGAAGATGCGTCATTCGATTCGCTCGACGCCATGATCCCTGTCGAACACCGAGAGTTCGTTGATGAACTACTCGCTCGTTACAACGTTCCCGAGCTTCCCGCCGATCTCGCTGTTGGCCGAGTTGCTGCCGCTGGACTCGGCGTCGACGAAATGGGCCCGAGTCAGGTCGAGGTTTGTCTGAATCATCCGAACGTGAAGATGATTGTCAATGCGTTAGGCCCGCCTCCGATGTATGTGATCGAACGAGCCCACGAAGCAGGAATTCTTGTTGGTGGTCTCGCTGGATCGAAGGTTCACGCTGAGCGTCAGGTTGCGATCGGTGTCGACGTGATCGTTGCGCAAGGAACCGAAGCCGGTGGTCACTGCGGCGAAATTTCAACAATGGTGCTCGTGCCCGAGGTCGTCGATGCAGTCGGACCAGATATTCCGGTTCTTGCAGCTGGAGGTATTGCCACGGGCCGACAGATGGCCGCTGCACTGGCTCTTGGAGCGCAGGGGGCATGGACGGGCTCGATGTGGCTCACCGTTACTGAAGCTGACACCAACCCCGCCGCGCTCGAAAACATGCTGGCGGCGACATCGCGTGACACCGTTCGTTCGAAGGCAATGACCGGCAAGCCAGCCCGTCAACTCCGCACTGCGTGGACCGACGCATGGGAAGCAGAAGATTCGCCCGGAACCTTGCCGATGCCCCTGCAGGGAATCCTTCATCAAGAAGCCGGTCGGCGCACTCAACGTGTCGGAACCCGAGAGCTGATCGGATTTCCGGTAGGTCAGATCGTCGGACGCCTTAACAAGGTTCGCCCCACCAAAGATGTCGTGCGTGAAATGGTGGAAGAGTGGATTGAGACAACTGAACGTATGGCATCAATTCTGAACGACTGATAGTGCAGATCACACAACGACCCAATGTGGGTCTCGACTGACACACTTGCTGAAAGTCCCCTAGAGGAGTCCTTATGACTGACACGTTTGTAGATGCGCCCGTTCTTCACGATGCTGAGACCTACGCGCACGGCGTTCCCTACGACTACTACCGGTGGCTTCGTGAGAATGACCCCGTCGCATGCCTCGATCACCCCTCCTATCAGGGAGAAAAGCTATGGGTGGTCACTCGCTACGCCGAGGTTCAGCAGGTTTCTCGAGATGCATCGACCTATCGCAACGCGCCCGATCCCTTCATCGATGATGGGATCAACGAACCGGCTTCCGGAGGCAGCGATCAATTGATGATCAGCCTCGATGCGCCCGACCATATGAAACTCCGCAAGATCATCAATAAGGGCTTCACTCCGAAACGGGTCGCCGAACTGGGCGACATGCTGCGCACGCGCACCAACGACATCATCGACGGATTGGCCGAACGCACAAGCGCCGACCTGGTCCACGATCTTGCGTTGTGGCTTCCGCTTCACGTGATCGCCGACATGGTGGGCGTTCCTGAGGTCGACCGGGCCCAGGTGTTCGACTGGACAGAAAAGACATTTGGGTTCGATGCCTCGGTGACTCCGGAAGAGCGGGCACAGGCAGCAACCGACATGTTCATGTATGCCGACGCAATGTGTGCCGAGCGAGTCGACAATCCCAGTGACGATCTCATGAGCGTTTTGCTTCATGCCGAGGTTGAAGGCGAGAAGCTCACGGCGTTCCAAATTGAACTGTTCTTCATGCTTCTGCAGAACGCCGGTTCGGAGACCACTCGAAACTTGATCACAACCGGAACGCTCGCACTGCTTCAGAATCAGGATCAGTACGACATTGTTCGAAATGACCTTTCGGTGATCCCAACAGCTATCGAAGAACTGCTGCGTTTCTCTACTCCGGTAATCCAGTTCACTCGCACCGCAACAATCGATACGGAACTTGGTGGGAAGAAAATCAAGGCCGGCGAGCGGGTACTCATGGTCTACGCCTCCGCCAATCGTGACGAGCGTGCGTTTGAAAACCCTGATTCCATCGATGTTCGACGTAACCCCAACGATCACGTGGCGTTTGGTGCCGGTGGCCCTCACTTCTGTCTTGGCGCCAACCTGGCCCGCATCGAGGGTCGCATCATGTTCGAGGAAATTCTCACCCGTTTCGAAGGACTTCGCTTCGAAGGAGATCCCACGGACTATCCCCGTGTTCACTCCAACCTCATCGACGGTTTTGCCCACGTGCCGATTGCATGGGACAGCATCGCTGCACCGGCGTAAACATCGAGCTCCAGAAGTAAAAGAAGGCCGGCCCTGACGGGTCGGCCTTCTTTCGATTTCAACAACTGTTTTAGCTACGCCTTTACCGCTTGAATCTCAAGTTCGATCTTGATCTTCTCGCTGACAAGCGCACCGCCGGCATCGAACCGTTCGACGGCAATTCATTGATCACCTTTCACGAACGCAACTAAAAAATCTTGCGAACGCATTGACTGCTGTGCAATCCGGAACACTTGCTGAGTAGTGTGTCGCGGCTGGGGCGTCACACGTTCGTTATTCGAATTTCTCGCCAAGCATTCGAAGGAGGCCGATGAGGTCTTCGGGTTGATCGGGATCTTTTTCGCCAGGAATCCAGCGAACAGGACCTTGCGTCCCAGTCCAGTGGAAGGAACCATGGGTTACGTAGCGTTCCCACCACACGGGCGAACGCGGGTCGCGTCCGACGCTGATTCCCTCAAACGGTGACATTGCAAACAGCATCTGCACTTCAGGATGATCGTCGACCATCACGCCATCGACGGTGAGCGAGAGCTTCCATGTTCGGCTGCCGATCGCTTCGAATGAACATTCGAGTAGGTGGTCGCCGGGGGAGAGCTCCGGGCCAGTGACGATCGCGAGATCGCCTCGGCCGGTGTGATGCACAAGCACGGGTCGTTGACCTTCGATCACGTAAAGTCCGTAGCCGCCGCTTTGATCGCCGTGGGATGCAATGGTTCCGATGGAACCTTCGTGGACGGTGATTGGTGCTTCAATCCGAAATGACCGAAGCCAGATCAACATCAGCGATCGCCAGCGTTCCAGCGTCGGGGTGCCGGGCCAGATGGAAAGTGGTTCTTCGAAGACTGCAGTGCGCGGTGGTCGAAGGACGTACTTAAGACCGATTCCTTCATCGAGCGGGTAGATCTGGCCGTCCCACGCAGCTTCGTCCCACGCGGTGATGAGTTCAGCGAGCTTTTCCGGCTCACTCTCGGCAAGATTGTTGAGCTCAGTGCGATCAACGGCGAGGTTATAGAGCTCCCATTCGCGATCGTCGAACGGTGTCATCGGCTGATGGAGTGTTACAACTTCCCAACCGTCGCGGTAGAAACCGCGGTGACCGATCATTTCGTAAACAGCTTCAGTGCGCTGGTCGGGGGCATCGGCCGACGCGAGTGTCGGGGTCATGCTCGATCCAGTGATTGGCTTGACCGAGTTTCCGTTTCGTTGGGTGAGGGTTTCGATTCCGAGGATGTCGAGAAGTGTCGGGAAGATGTCAGAGACGTGCGAGTACTGATGTCGCAGAGTTCCACCGTTGAACCCCCCGGCCTTCCACGAAACGAGAAATGGCACGGAATGCCCGCCGGCATGAGTGTTGATCTTGTAGAGCCGGAAGGGCGTATTGCCCGCCATGGCCCAACCGCGCGGGTAGTGGGGCGATGTTTGTGGCCCGCCTATGAGATCAATGCGCGAGAGGTCGGTCTCGATGTCGTCGCCTTCATGACCGACATGGGCCATGTATGCGCTGGTGCCGACCATTTCGCCTTCCCGAGAGGCTCCGTTGTCAGAAGTGAAGATGACAATTGTGTTGTCGAGTTCACCCATTTCGTCGAGCGTGTCGAGGAGTCGCCCGGTGTTGTTGTCGACATTCGTGACCATGGCAGCGAACACTTCCATGTAGCGCGCGTAAAGCTTCTTCTGGTCCTCGGAAAGTTCATCCCAAGGCTCAACATCATTGTTTGCCTCGGTGTTACGCGGAGCCAGCACGACATCGTCGCCAAAGACGTTGAGTTCTTTCTGGCGAGCAAAGCGGCGTAGGCGAAGCTCATCCCAGCCTTGGGCGTAATTGCCCTTTTGGGCTGCAATGTCCGCGGCCTTTGCATGGAGAGGCGCATGAATTGCACCGTGAGCGACATACAGGAAGAACGGTTGATCGGGGGCCGAAGCTTTGCCGGCTTTGATCATGGCAATGGCTTCGTCGGTGATGTCGTCAGTGAAGTAATAGCCATCGGGGTAGGTGTCGGTTTCGACGGGTGTGTTGTCGCGAACCAGGCGATGAGGCTGATGAAGGTTTGTGAACCCATCAAGGAATCCGTAGAAGCGATCGAATCCACGCTGGCAAGGCCACGAGTGACGCGGACCGGCATCGGACTGGTCGGAGTCTTTGGCTAAATGCCATTTGCCGACCATGTACGTGGCATAACCGTTTGCTCGAAGCGTCTCGGGGAGGGTGATGACGTCATCGGCCAGTTCCATCGCGTAACCAGGAAAACCGGGATCCGCGTGTGCCACGGTTCCGACGCCAGCAGCGTGAGGATTCATGCCGGTGAGGAGAGCGGCTCGTGTGGGCGAGCACATTGGAGTTGAGTGGTAGTTGGTGTATTGAATCCCGCTGTTCGCAAGGCGTTCGATATTTGGCGTTGCGATTTCGCTGCCGTACGGGGAAGTGTCGGCATAGCCAAGGTCGTCGCAAAGGATGATGACGATGTTGGGCGCGTTTTCAGGGGAGACCGGACGCTCTGGCCACCAGGACTCTGAAGTGGCGAAGACGCGCCCTACTTTTCCGCCGAAACCAGGGTAGGTGCCGGAGGTGTTGTTCTCGCTCATTGAATTCTTTCTCTGGGGGAAGTGTGGCTACGCGACGATCGATGTTTCTCGCAGCGACGCAATGCGATCGGAAAGACCGAGCTCGGTGAGGATTTCGTCGGTGTGCTGCCCGAGTGCGGGAGCACCTCCGGCAAGAGATGCCGGTGTCTCGTGGAACTGCGTGGGATGTCGCGGAAGTCGCGCCCTGCCGACAACGGGGTGGTCGAACTCTTCGAACATGCCGATGGCAATTGCATGAGGGTCGTCGACCATTTCAGCAGCTGACAGAACCATCGCGAAAGCCACTCGTTCGCGTTCGAATCGTTCAGTTGCCTCTGCCTGAGTGAGATTTGCCGCCATCGCATAACACATGTCCATGATCGGCTCGAGAACGTCGCGGTTCTTGCGACGCTCGCCGACGGTTTTGATTCGAGGGTCATCCCAGCCTTCGACATCGAGGGACTTGCACATTCCTGCAAAGTCGGCGTCGGTGGTGGGAACAACGATTCCCCAACCATCAAGAAAGCGCATTGGAGAAAACCCGGCATTGAAGCTCGACGGCATTGTTCCGTCGGAATCCAGAAGAACTTCGTTGCCGGCAGCTTCTGCCCAAAGGAACGAGACACAAGCATCGGCCATACCTAATTCGAGGTGCTGGCCGCCGCGTCCGCTGGCTCGAGCAAAGAGCGCTGCAGTGATTGCTTGGGCGGCATAAAGCGAACTGACTTTGTCGGCAGCATTCTGGCGAAGAAAGGTCGGAGGACCACCGCCCGGTTCTGCCTGTGTAGCGGCGAATCCGGCGTATGCCTGAATAGATGTGTCGTACGCGCTGCGATCTCGATAAGGACCGACGGGTCCGTAGCCGGAGATCGATGCATAGACGACATCAGGATTGATTTTTCGAATTGCGTCGTAGCCAAGTCCAAGTCGATCAATGACGCCGGGTCGAAAGTTTTGCAGGATCACATCTGCATCGGCCGCAAGCTGTACCGCGATTTCTTGCCCTTCGGCAGTACTGAGGTCGAGGGCGATGCATCGCTTCCCACGATTGCATGCGAGGTAGAACGCGCTCATGCCGTTGACGGCAACTCCGACCCAGCGGGCAATGTCGCCGATGCCAGGGCGTTCGATCTTGATGACGTCAGCACCTTGATCGGCCAGAAGCGCAGCGGCATAGGGTCCTGTGAGGGCGATTGAAAGATCGAGCACCTTGACGCCTGATAGTGGTCCCGTGTGTTGCGGTGTGATCGTCATGGGTTCGCCTCTTCCTTATGACGAAGGTGTGGCGTTGAACGAAACAGGAAGATGTTTGATGCCATCGACCAGATTCATTCGCAGTCGCTCCATCGGTCCTGACTGATGAATGTCGGGTACTCGCTTGCCGAGTTCTTCGAACATTACCTTGATCTCAAGTTTCGCGAGGTTTGAACCGAGGCAGTAATGGGGCCCACCTGCACCAAAGGCCACGTGGTTGTTCGGAGTGCGGGCAATGTCGAATGAGTTGGCATCGGGGAACTGTGCTTCGTCTCGATTGGCCGACGGATACCAAAGGACAACTTTCTCTCCAGCAGTGATGCGCTGACCCCCGAGGATGGCGTCAGCAGTCGCGGTGCGCCGGAAGAAGTTGACCGGGCTAGTCCAACGAAGGATTTCGTCAACCATCGTGTCGGCCATTTCGGGGTGTTGGAGCCACCGCTGCCATTGATCAGGATGTTCCATGAACGCGATGAGGCCCTTAGAGATCGCGTTGCGCGTGGTTTCGTTGCCAGCGATAACGAGAAGAGTAAAGAAGAGATCGCGCTCGAGTTCTGTGAGTTCAACTACCGAACCGTCCTCCATTGTCACGCTTGCATCGATAAGACGCGACCAGAGGTCATCGCCTTGAACCTCACGCTTTTTATCGGTGAGTCCATGGGCGTAGATCGCCATTTCCATCACGGTGTTTGCGTATTCGTCGCTAGCGCCGACTTCGCTCGTCTTGAACTCGTCGTCCTGTCCGCCGATCATCCTGTTCGACCAATCGAAGAGGAGAGATCGATCTTCTTCGGGTACACCGATGATTTCCGCGATGGCGATAAGGGGGAGTTCGGCCGCAACTTCAGTAACAAAGTCGCATTCACCCTTTGGTGTCACACGATCGAGGATTGTGGTGGTTCGTTCACGAAGGCTTTCCTTGAGACGGCGGATCATCCTCGGTGTAAATCCGGAATTCACGAGTTTGCGATAGCGAGTGTGCTGGGGCGGGTCAGTTGAAACCATCTGAAGTCCTGGACCCATTTCAGCGGGAAGGTCAGTGAGGGCGATTCCGCCTGCGCCATTGCGGCCCGGACCTGTTTGATGGCTGTAGAGAAGACCAGAACGATGGACTTCAGTGACATGCTCAAACGAACTCACGACCCAGAACTCTTCACCGTCGCTTCCTTCAGATGCTGGGTGACGCCAAACGGGAGCCTGTTCGCGTAGGAATGCGAACCACTCGTGAGGATGGCGCTGGGCAAAGACATCAAGGTCGGTGACGTCAATGTCGCTGAAGTCGATCTCCGATGAGTTATCTATGGTCATGATGGTTCCGTTGGTTTCCTTAGAGGCGACGAGATGTTACGTCGCAGCGTGTGGGGACTTTCGAAGAACATGGGTTGGAACAGGAGATTCGCGAGCCGCACGTACTGCTCCGCGCCAGGCGTGGGCCATAGGATGATCGCATGGGTGCTCGGGTGGATGGTCGTAGCGAACGAAAAGTGGCGAACCGAGAAATCATCCTTTCCGCAGCACGACAACTGATCGACACAAATGGATCGCATGGATTCTCTATGCGTGAACTCGCTGCGAAGGCCGATGTCAGTGTCGCCACGCTTTATAACCTGTTCGATTCACGTGAGGCGATTGTGAGCGCCTGTTTCGAAAAAGTGATTACCGATCTTCGTCCCGATTTCGACGCATTTCGTGGAGTTTCAGATCTGTCTGTTCTTTGTGGAGTCTTGGTCGCCAGCTCCGACCTCATTTTGAACTCGGTTTCTGGCGCGATGTATCTCAAACTCTCCGAGGACCTCTCGGTTGTAAAACCGTTTCTCGTGGAGCACCGTGCAAGCGAAGGGTTCGCCCCGGAGCTTGAGGCCGCTATTCGCAGGGGCGAGTTGAACGAGCACGCCGATGTCGATGTACTGCGAACTGTTCTTGAAGCTGTTGTCGGAACAGCGATGCGACTCGAAGCGTTAGGGAGCATCTCGAAGGAAGAGCGCCGACACCGAATCAGGTCCGGAGCGAGATTGGCGTTGCTTGCAGAAGCGACGGATCTCGGCAGGAACTCATTGATGCTCGATCGGTCACGCCAATAGTCCACCGCTAGCGGGGATTCTCGAGGCGGTTGAGCCCAAACGGGCCTGACCAAATGAAGCGCCCTTGTGTGTCGAGTTGTGGTGTGCCGCCCAACGCGTTGTAACGAGCGCCACCGAGCAGGTAGTGAAACGTCGATTCGCCCGTTGTCCAGTTCAAGCCTTCAATCGTCCACTGACCGTCTCGTGTTCCAAACGTGTACACGGTGTTGCTCGGCATACTCACGGCAGGAACGGAGTTCGGGGAGGACACCTGATTATTCGCCCACGCATGTTCGAGCATCCGGGTTTCAGGATTCCATTCATATTTATGAAGTCCGAGTGGCCTATAGGCGGGGTCGCTGCCTAGCCAAAAGACAAACAGTCGCTTGGCCCCGGGAGGGAAACCCTCGGGTATCGACGCTGGTTCGTTGTTCACTGTCATCGCGCCGTAACCGCAGACGGTTATTGATTGCTCAGTTTGGATCTCTTCGAGGTTTGGATCTCCCATGTCGGCGCGACCGAAACCAGCGATGCGTCGAGACAATGTCCCTGAGATTTGTTTCCAGTCTTCGGGGATATCGTCGCGCCACATGAGGGTGATGTCGACGACGTTGGCGCCGTCTCCGAAGACGACGAAGCGGTCTTCGTCTCCAAACCCCATGAGACAGGGAGTAGTGCCGCAACCGAAGCCATTCTCATTGAGGTAGGGCTCCGTCCATGCCCCATCGGACTCATCGGTTGACAGCCGTGTTCCTGTCCAGACGACTTTATGCATGTGATCGTTCGAAGGCAGATAGATCCCGCCGGCGTCATCCACGCACAAGCTCTTGCGCATCCATGAATGTCCGCCGCGACCAAGTTCAGCGAATCGGGCGCTGGTGAATTCTTCAGCACCTTCGCTGTGGCGCAACTGGATTGCTTCGTAGGAAGTGAAATCGCGATCGACGGAAAGCACCCATCCATTCTCGGTGCTGACGATTAATCGACCGTCATAGGACATGTTGATGCCCACGAAACTTCCGGTGACTTCGGGTGGACGTTCAAATCGACGGCGCACCACAATCGGAGAGT
>CAFBRD010000019.1_pt1 | contig 19331 bp, 17 predicted proteins | sample 7270131 | NCBI WGS metagenome assembly CAFBRD01 (sample SAMEA6814191, study PRJEB35770) | freshwater metagenome | biome: Freshwater; feature: Freshwater reservoir; material: water | place: Czech Republic | collected 2016-11-09 | depth 30m m | reverse complement strand
TTACGGAAAAGTTCCGAAGTTGCCGCCTGCTCTACAACCTTGCCGCCGTACATCACCATGATTTCGTCGGTACGACTGGCAACGACGCCGAGGTCATGACTCACAAGAATCATGGCCATGTGACGATCGCGTTGAAGATCGTCGAGCAAATCGAGTATCTGTGCTTGGACGGTGACATCGAGCGCTGTGGTTGGCTCATCGGCGAAGAGAATCTTGGGTCCGCAAGCGAGTGCGATCGCGATGGTGACGCGTTGACGCATTCCGCCTGAAAGTTGATGTGGGTATTCGCTCAGGCGACGTTCGGGTTCGGGGATTCCGACCTGGCGAAGGAGCGCAGTTGCCGTAGCCGTGGCCTCGTCTTTATCAACGCCTAGATGATGACGGAGCGACTCGGTGATTTGCTTGCCGATCTTCATGACGGGATTGAGCGAAGTCATGGGGTCTTGAAACACCATCGCCATTTCAGCGCCCCATACGTGGCTCATCTGCTTTTCGTCGTAGCCGATGACATCTGTGCCTTCGTAGAGCACATGCCCTTCGCGAATCACATTTCGTTTCGGCAGAAGTCCCATCACCGAGCGCGAGAGAACGGTTTTGCCCGATCCGGATTCGCCGACGACGCCGAGTGTCTTCCCTCGTTCCAGAACGAAGGAGACATCGTCAACTGCATGCACCACTCCATGTTCGGTGCGGAACGATGTCGAGAGATTCTTCACCTCGAGCAAGGGAGAGTTCTGCGCGTGTGGAGAGGCGTCAGACATGGTCAGCCTTCCTTCACGTCGGTGTACTCGCGAATGCGATCGCCCGAAAAGTTGAGAGCGAGAACGGTGAGAAACAGGACGGCGCTCGGAATGAGAGAGATCCAAGGAGCGCCGTTTTCGAGTGCGGGCTTGCCACTCACGATCATGTTTCCCCAAGTTGCTGTTGATGCGGCGTCGATAGACAGACCGAGGAAGGACAATCCACCTTCAGCAACCATCGCGACGGCTATTGCGATGATTGAAAAAGAAAGAAGCGGCGGGATGATGTTGGGAAGAATCTCTCGTCGGAGTATGCGTATATGGCTTGCACCTAGAGAACGGGCAGCGGTGACAAATTCTCGCTGACCGTAGATGAGGGCATTGGCGCGGACGAGTCGGGCAGTCGGGGCGACAGCAACGATTCCGAGCGCGATCGAAACGGTGAGGATGGTCTTGGAATTGGTGAAGTTCACAATGGCCAGCGCAAGGAGCAATGCAGGGAACGAAAGCAACACGTCCATAGCCACCATCAATACGGTTTCGGTTTTGCCGCGTAGATATCCCGCAGCAACTCCGACGGCTGTGCCAACAACGCCGCCAAAGAGGATTGAGAGGAATCCAACCGCCAGTGATGCTCGCGCTCCCCAGATGACGCGGCAGAAAATGTCGCGACCAAGCGCATCTGTGCCGAACCAGAACTGGGGGCAAGGAGCGATACGCGGTCGTGCAACGATCTTTGCGGGATTCTTGATCGGTAGCCACGGTGCGGTGATGGCGAGCAGGACGACCAGAATGAAGAATCCAGCAGCGATCCAAAAAAACCAGCCCAAACGCTTCTTCGGACGAGCTCCATCGACTTGGTCCGGATCAAGAGCGTGGAGGGAAGCAAGATTCTGAGAGTCGCCATCGGCGATACGTGTGACTTCGGTGGCGAGGTCGCCACTTGCCGCAAAGACCGAATCTTTGGCGGGACGACCGGCGTCGTCAGGCGAGGGCGCGGGCATGACGAATCCTGGGGTCGAGGGCGGCATAGAGCAGATCTACAAGGAAATTAAGAAGCACATAGGCGCAGGCGATGACGACGACTGCGCCCTGGACGGGAACGTAGTCCTGACCCTGAATGGCAGCGTAGGTGTAGCCGCCCAGTCCGTTCAGGCCGAAAATAACCTCAAGAATGATCGTGCCGCCTACAAGTCGCCCGAAGTTGAGTCCGATCACGGTAATGAGCGAGAACGTCGATGGTTTGAACGCGTGCCCATAGAGAACTCGGCGAGGAGACATCCCTTTGGCTCGGGCCATGGCGATGTAGTCCTCTTGCATCGTGGCGATGAGATCGGTGCGCAGCAAGCGCATGTACACCGCCATTTCGGCGACTGCGAGGCAGATCGCCGGAATGGTGAGAGATGCGAGGCTAGCGAGTGGATCATCACTGAACGCGGTGTATCCAGTTGCGTTGCCTATGCCCAAGGTGACCGGGAAGATCCAAATCAGCAACATCGCCATGACGAAGTTGGGTATCGCTAAGAGCATGAACAATGTTCCGCTCGAGAATCGATCAAGAACCCCTCCGGACCGTTTCGCTGCCGCGAACGCCAAAGGTATTGAGACCAGTAGTGCCAGAAACTGTGAGTACAGAAGTAACTCGATCGTTACTGGCATTCGTTCAGCGAGTGCCTCTGACACAGGCTGCGCGTTACGGGCGGAAGAGCCGAGATCACCAGTCACGGCGTTACCAAGCCAGCGGACATACCGAACAGGCATCGGGTCGTTCAGATGAAATTCAACGCGTTTTTGATCAACGCACTCTTGGCCGCCGGCTCCCGCACAAAGCCGAGTCGCAGTATCGCCGGGCAGCAGTTCAAGAAGGAGGAACGATAAGAAGGTCACGCACAGCAACACAACAATGAGTTGCGCCAGCTTCCTGCGTACGAATCTCATCGTGAAGCCTCAAGAGTGTGTGGAGCGGGTTTCGGAACGAACTCTCGAGAGCAAACCGCCCCCGTGTGACTTAGGCCACAGACCGGAAACTAGGCACCGCCCTCCGACCTGTCAACTACTCCAAGACTAGTTGACTCGCTGAACCAAGGGTTCCGGGTTCGATGAGAAGGAGGTGGGCGGTTGAACCGACCACCTCGTCGTATGTCACCATTGCGCTCGCGCCTCGAGAACCTGCTTGAGGACCTCCGGGCGGTCGGTCATGATCCCGTCGACGCCAAGATCGAGGAGTCGGCTCATTTCCTCGGGGTCGTCAATTGTCCAGACATGCACCGGGAGGCCCAACCGATGCGCTCTTCGCACGAAACGCCCATCGACAAGTGGAACTTTCCCTGCATGGGTGGGAACCTGGACACAGTTATCGGCTGGTCGTGATCGGCCGAGCCCAAAACTTGATGCTCGTAACTTGGCCACAGATCTCGGACCCATGGATGTGCAAACAGCCCTTCCAAAGCGCTCTCGGAAATGTTCAATTCTTCGATCAGAGAACGAGCCGATGCAGACACGGTCTAGGGCGGAGAGCTTCTGGAGGAGATCGCCTAACGGCTCAACCACTTCGTCGTGCTTTGGGTCGATGTTGATGCGGAGGTCTGGCCAGGTCTGCAGCAGATCTTGAAGCAGAGGGATTGGGGCAACCCCATCGATACGAGCAAGCGAGACCTCGGACCATGGCAGTTCAGCGATGAGGCCAGTCCGGTCGGTGACTCGATCGAGGTGGTCATCGTGGAATGCAATGACGACACCATCGGCGGTCACATGTGCGTCGGTCTCGACATAGCGATACCCGAGATCGACGGCCTGAGAAAAGGCTTCCATCGAATTCTCTGGCCAATCTCCAGCGCCGCCTCTGTGGGCAAAGGGAATTGGGCCCTCGTGGTCCAGATACTGGTGCTTCGGATGCGTCATTCCCGCACCGTAGACCGACAGAAGTCAGGAAGAGGGGGAGCGCCGATACCCTCAGCCCGTGGCTAGAACTGATCGCTTCACCATCCTGATGTCTGGCGACGAGAGTTTGATCAACGTCGACGAAGCCGCCTTCGTTTTGGCTTCGCATTTCCATGAAGACCTGATCGTTGAAGATGGCATGGCTCGCCTCGATCGTTTGGCCGCAGGCTGCGGAACTTCTCTCGAAGAGATCCGAACCCGGATCTTCGATGAGTTGCAGTTCACTGGAAACTCATGCGGTTACTACGACCAAAACAATTCATGCCTCGATTTTGTCATTGAGGAACGCTTGGGCATTCCAATCACACTGTCGATCGTTGTGATGGCTATTGGCCGTCGAGTTGGTCGGACATTTCATGGCATTGGAATGCCAGGACATTTCCTCACACAAGACGCCACGACGGGAATGTATGTCGACGCGTTCGACAGGGGAGCGTTGCTCGACGAATTGGCCTGTCAGCAATTGTTTAAACAATTGCATGGTCCAGACGCGCCATGGCATCAGTCGATGTTGGCGCCAATTGGTCCTCGGGGAATCATTCGACGCATGCTCAACAATCTCGCTCAAGTAGCAAGCCTCGAGAACGATCATCGATCGAGAGTTGTTGCGACTCGTCTTCGTAGCTTGCTTCCCGACGCGTCGATCTGGGAGCGCGCTGAACTAGCTCGTGCCTACGAAGCATCTGGCGATTTCGAAAAGGCCTCTTGTGTCCTCGAGGCAGTCGCCGCCGAGGCGCCACCCGACGAGGCGACCGGATTGCGGTTTGCTGCTGCCGGACTGCGCGCTCGTCTGAACTGAGTGCTCCTGAAATCAAATGATTCGGAGATGATCCTGCGCGCCGGTAGCGTGTGGACATGACCCGTCGCACAAAGATCATCGCTTCCATAGGCCCCGCCTCAGACGATCCGCGAGTGCTCAAGGGCCTGATGCAGTCCGGAATGGATATCGCCCGAATCAATCTTTCTCACGAATCACTAGAACTCGCTCTCGAGCGCTACCACCGGATCCGAGCCGTAGCTTCCGATATCGGTCGCCCAATCGGCATCCTCGCCGACCTCCCGGGACCCAAAGTTCGTCTCGGGAAACTTCCGGGCGACGGCGTACTCCTTGTCGACGGGCAGGAGTTCCTAGTCACTCCTGGCACGGGATCGAGCACCGCTGAGGTCTTTCAAGTCGATTACGAGGATCTACTGACCGACATCCAAGAAGGCGACCACTTGGTATTCGGCGATGGAGCGGTGCAAGTGCTCGCTCTGGGTCGACAAGGCGACCATCTTCGGGTCCGCGTGAATCACGGCGGACATCTCACCGGAAGGCCCGGTATTCATATTCCTTCCGACCGTTTGCGTATCGCGACCCCGACTCCCGAAGATCTTCGTTTTCTCGATGCCTTTGTCGAGGTCGGAGTCGACATGGTTGCGCTTTCCTTCGTTCGCTCCGCTCACGATGTCCGCCGCGTTGGTGTTGAGCCGGCACCGCGAGGACCAATGGTTGTCGCAAAGATCGAGACACGCGCTGCAGTGCAAAACTTGGCCTCGATCGTTGAAGTGGCCGATGCGGTCATGGTCGCTCGTGGCGATCTTGGTTCAGAGTTCCCGATCGAAGAATTACCCCATCTTCAAAAGGAAATTATTCGACGTTGTATCGCTGCTGGCAGGCCGGTAATCACAGCCACTCAGATGCTTGAGTCGATGATTCACTCGCCGAGTCCGACCCGAGCAGAAGCATCGGATGTCGCGAACGCGGTGTTCGATGGTTCGTCTGCTGTCATGCTTTCCGGAGAGACCGCAATTGGCGACGACCCCGAACATGTTGTCGATGTCATGGCGCGGATCGCCGCTCGGGCAGATGAGAAGTTCGACTACGCCGGATGGCCGACGCTTCTTGCGTCTTTGCAATTGGCCACAGGGGACAGCGCCGAATCTCGAGTTACGAACGCCGTCACATCGGCTGCCCAGCGGGCTGCGAGCGAAATCGGAGCTGCGGCGATTTTGTGTATCTCACAAAGTGGATTCACGGTTCGCTCTGTCGCTCGCTTTCGACCGAAGGCAAAGATCCTCGGTTTCTCTTCCGATCCGCGAACCATCTCGCAACTCACATTGAGTTGGGGAACCACTCCGTACCACCTCGAAGCCACGGGCAGCGCAGACGACCTGACCGACGAGGCGATCGCCCTCGCACGGTTGAAGGGCGAGATTCACACCGGTGACCTTGTGGTTGTTGTCGGCGGTTCCCGCTTCTCGAAGGGTCGAGTCACCGACACGGTTCGCGTGATCGAAGTTCCGTAACCCCAGCAAGGTTGCTCTTCCTCAGTGCATCCTCAGATCGAACGCGTGTGAACAGGCATGAGACCTCGTAGCGTGAACCCGTGACTGATTCCAGACCGATCAACCTTTCAACCTCGGGTCCACCCGAGGCCGTACTTCCTGAAGAACCGGCGGCGCTTCGCCACGCACTCGAACAAGCTCGCAGCAGCGATGAGAATCGCTTAGGGCTCCTCGGAGATATCGCAGGTCGTGCCCCTCGGTCGAGCAGCGTCTGGGCGGCGATGGGCGAGAACGCCACTTCAACGATTGAGGCCTATGCCTATTTTCGAGTCGGCTACCACCGAGGGCTCGACGCGTTGCGAGCGAACGGATGGCGCGGATCTGGCTATGTCCGCTGGTCCAATGCCTCGAATCGGGGATTCTTGTCCTGCCTAGCGGGACTTGCTCGCTGTGCCGGGCTCATTGGCGAGCTCGATGAAGCCGAGCGCTGCGAACTCTTTCTTCGTCAATGCGATCCTTCTTGGCCACCCGCCGACTTCACGAGTTGATCGTTGGCGCTCGTGCACTTCACCGGCGCTGTACTCACGGGTGGTGCGTCAACCCGAATGGGCCAAGACAAAGCATTGATCGAGATCGATGGGGTTGAACTGACCTCGATCGTTGCCACCGCTCTTCATAAAGCTGGCGCACGCGAGGTTTTGAGCGTGGGCGGAGACGTCGCCACTCTTTCTTCCTTGACTGGAGTCACTCGATCGTTGCCCGACGACAACCCTGGAGAAGGACCACTTGCTGGAATCTTGACCGCTATGCGCTACTCGGTCGACGATCTGATCGTCGTACTTGCATGCGATACGCCTGCGATCACTTCGGCAACGCCCGCGGCGTTGATCGAGGCATTGCTTTGCGAACCCTCAGCAGGTGTGGCCTTCGCTGAGGTTGACGGTCGCGCACAACCGCTCACAGCTGCCTGGCGGATTAGTTGCTCGTGGGAATTCGTCTCCGAAGCTTTTGCTGCAGGAGAGCGGGCGCCTCGGAAAGTCTTCACTGGTCTTCAGGCTCTAGCTGTCACCGAAGTTCCTGCCTCTGCCGTCGACGACGTCGATCGGCCAGCGGATCTTCGACGCTACGCTTCGGAGTACTTTCAGCTTCCGACTCCGAACGAGGACTCCCGTTGAGTGCAGTTCCAGAAATCGATCTTTCAACTCTAGAGACGCTTCTCACCGAGCCGATTGCACTGGTCGATGTTCGAGAAGACGATGAATACACCGACGGCCATGTCTCCGGCGCTGTCCACATCGCGCTTTCGACTGTGCCCGATCGTCTCACCGAGTTCCCTTCTGAAGGACCGGTGTATGTCATCTGTGCTGTGGGAGGGCGCAGTGGCAAAGCTGCGGAATATCTTCGGGCACAGGGGATCGATGCGATCAACGTGGCCGGCGGGACAAATGGCTGGATCGACGGGGGACGTCCCGTCGTTCGCGGGACATCGCCAGTCTGATGTTGTCACGTGACTGACCCTGACTTTCGAATTGTCGATACCGAGAGCGAATTCGCTCGGGTTATAGAACTGCTGCGCGATCAACCTTGTTACGCGCTTGATACCGAGTTCCATCGAGAGCGGACGTATTTTCCGAAACTTGCTCTTGTGCAAATTGCCTGGCCAGGCGACCTCGTATTGGTAGACCCACTGGCTGTTGATCTGAGGCCGTTTGCCGAAATCCTTGAGAGCGACTCCATCGCTGTCCTTCACGCTGCCGATCAGGATCTCGAAATACTCGAACTGGTCTGCGGCACCGTCCCGCGTGTTTTGTTCGACACACAGATCGCTGCTGGATTCCTTGGTTTGAGCACGCCTTCACTCACGACGATTTATGAGCGGTTCGTAGATTTTCGCGTTGGGAAAGGCGACCGTCTCACCGATTGGCTGCAGCGACCGTTGACAGAAGGACAGCTCGTCTACGCCGCGAACGACGTAGCTCGCTTGTTGGAAACCAAGGACAGGATTGTCGAGCAACTTGAGTCACGCGGTCGATTGAGTTGGGCGCTCGACGAATGTGAGATCCAGCGCGTCCGTTTACGAGGTCAGCGAAACCCCGATGAGGCTTGGCGTCGCATCAAAGAAGCTCGACAATTGCGTGGTTCGGCCCGCACCGTCGCCCGAGCCCTCGCAGCGTGGAGAGAACGTCGTGCGGCCGCTCTCGACATCCCGGTGCGCTACGTCCTTTCTGATATCGCTCTCACCGGCATTGCTCAGCGACCCCCGAAGGATCGTCGGGACCTCGAGAAGATCCGAGGGTTCGATCGAGGGACCCGAGAAGATGTCGTGGGGGAGATTCTTGGCGCCGTCCGATCCGGACTGGCCGATACAAGCCCTGTGATGGATGAGGTAGTCCCAGGTGGAGTCGAGCGCGACCTCAGGCCTGCAATTGCTCTGATCTCTGCTTGGATCGCTCAGTTGGCTCGGGATCTCGAGCTCGATGCGTCGATTCTGGCCACCAGGGGCGACATCGAGGCACTTTTGAGGGGCGATGACAATGCCCGCCTAGCGACCGGATGGCGCGATGAGCTGGCGGGACAGCCCGTTCGGAGCCTCCTCGAAGGGGGAGCAGCCGTTGCCTTTGCCGGAAATGGGGAGCTCGTGATCGAAGAACGATCACGGAAACCCCTGTTATGAGGAAATCTTCCGTGGAGATGACACTGCACTGCCTCCGGTGCAGATACACTCATCCGGCAATCTCACCGACGGGAGTTGGCCGTTGAAAAAGGGTCGACATCGGCGTTTTGAGGAAGCGAGAGCCCTCAAGCGCACCAACGAAAATCTTGACGCGATCCTCGATGCTCGCGATGCCGAACCGTGCCCCGAGTGTGGGGCCGATCCGGGCCATGACCATTCGTCGTGGTGTATGTACGACGCCGAGGCCGATCGCGACGAAAGCGCCTGGCCTTCCTGAACTCCCATCGGTCCAGTGCCGGTGGACCGAACTGAAAGACACTCGTGCCCCCCACCTCTTCTCTCCCGTTGCGTAGCGTCGCGCTCGTCGCCCACGTTGATCATGGCAAGACCACCCTCGTCGATGCGTTGCTTCGTGCGACCGGCACGTTCAGTGATCATGCCGCTGTCGTCGACCGAATCATGGATTCGAACGATCAGGAACGCGAACGCGGCATCACGATCCTCGCCAAGGCCGCTTCGGTCACATGGAACGACATCCAGATCAACCTCGTCGACACCCCAGGCCACTCCGATTTCGGTGGCGAGGTTGAACGTGCCCTTTCGATGGTCGACGGCGTCATTCTTCTCGTTGATGCTGCTGAAGGCCCCTTGCCTCAGACCCGTTACGTGCTCTCAAAGGCTCTCGCTCTGTCGCTGCCGACTGTTGTTGTTATCAACAAGGTCGATCGCCAGGATGCTCGGCCTGAAGAGGTTCTCGACGAGATCTACCAATTGTTCCTCGACCTTGATGCCGATGAACATGCCATCGAGTTCCCCGTTATCTCCGCTATTGCCCGAGACGGGAAAGCGGTCTCCGGAATAGGAATGCCGGGCGAAGATGATGATCTCACTCCGCTGTTCCAGGCCATAGTCGACGCGATCCCCGCTCCGACCGGTGATCCCGACGCTCCGGTGCAGGCGATTGTCACCAACCTCGATGCGTCTGAATATCTTGGCCGTCTCGCCATTGGTCGCGTGATGCAGGGAACGCTCCGTCGAGGCGAACAAGTTGCACTCTGTGAAGAGGACGAAGGACAGAACCCGCTTCGGCGAAAGCTGACCCAACTCATGGCGTTCTCTGGCATCGGCCGCCTCGAGGTTGATTCGGTCAGAGCTGGAGACCTTTTCATTGTGGCCGGTTTCCCTGAAGTCGAGATCGGCGACACGCTTGCTGACTCAGTAAGCCCTGTTGCGTTGCCTCGTCTCACAGTCGATGAGCCAGTGCTTCGAATGACGTTTGGCGTCAACACCTCGCCCCTCGCTGGCAAGGAAGGGCAATTCCTGACGTCTCGGCATCTTCGTGATCGGCTCGATCGAGAGATTCTCGGCAACGTTTCGATCAAGGTCGAGCCCACCGAATCTCCAGACATCATCGAGGTCTCAGGTCGAGGCGAGCTCCAACTTGCTGTACTGATCGAGACCATGCGCCGAGAGGGCTACGAGCTTCAGGTCAGCCGACCTGAAGTCATCGTCAAACTGATCGATGGCACCAAACATGAACCGCTCGAGCGAGCAGTCATCGACGTTCCTGACGAGCACGTCGGAACTGTCACACAGGCTCTCGCTCCCCGTAAGGGACGCGTCACCGACCTTCGACCAGGCGACACAGGCCGAACGATTGTGACCGTCGAGGCCCCCGCTCGTGGTCTTATTGGGTTCCGCTCAGGGTTGCTCACCGCTACACGCGGCACTGCCCTGATGCATCAGCACAACGCTGGATGGGTGTCATGGGTCGGCGATCTGCCCACGCGTAAGGGCGGTGCCATGATTTCTGACCGCGACGGAACGTCGACTGGTTACGCGATCGGCAACCTTCAAGAACGTGGCGAAATGTTCATCGGTGCAGGCGAGGCGGTCTACGAGGGGATGATCGTCGGCGAGAATTCACGCAGCGACGACATGATGATCAACATCATCCGTGAAAAGCAGAAGACCAACATTCGTACACATTCAGCCGACGAAGCAATCAAACTGGTCCCACCCCGTGAAGTCACTCTTGAAAACGCCATCGAGTTCATCGGCGACGACGAACTCGTCGAGATCACGCCGCAGTCGCTTCGACTCCGTAAGCGCATTCTCAAAGAAGCAGAGCGGCGACGCACCAACAAGAAGTAAGCGCCACGATAGCTACTTAGTCGTCGCTGGCAGCAGTGCGTTTCATTGATGGATGCGGAAGGAACACTTCGGTTCCGCGGCGTTCAATGAGTTCTACGACGTGGTCGTAGGCGCCTTGGCCAACGAGTGCAACGATTTCGTCCTTGCTGGAAACATAAACCGGAACCTCGCCGACAAAGGCGCGTGGGTCTTCGGTGCACCACCAGTGGAAGTCGTCTCCACCTTCACCCCAGTCACGGCGCTTCCATTCGCGGAGAATGTTCGTTTCCCATTCATTGTCGTCAATATGGAAATCGAGGCGGACGGGGACCTGCCAGCAGACTTCTGGCTTCCAATCGATGAAGTTTTCGCCGCGAGACTGGGCCGCCGTATGGAACGCGCATCCGGCTCCGCCCTCAAATCCCGGACGATTAAGAAAGATGCAGGCGCCTTCGTGACGTCGCGTGACCCACTCACCATGGTCTTTATGGATGGGCCCCCCGAGCTCGGCAGCGACAGCCTTGAATTGCCATTCGTCATCACGTAAGCGGGGGAAGACTTCGGCGACGCGTTTGCGATCTTCTTTGTCGGCGAAGTGGGCCCCATGAGAGCAGCACCCGAACATCTTTTCAGGTGCAGCCTCTTCTTCGATTCCTAGACATCCGTCGCCGTAGATGCACTTCCAGTTACTTGTAAGCCAGGTGACATCGAAGGTGTAGGTCTCTCCATCGAGGTCGAATGAGATCCACTCGTGTGTGTCGTCATCGGTGATCTCGCTTCGCTGCCCAGCCATCGAACCATCCGTTCACTATCGGGTAAAGAGGACGAGCGAAACACTAGTTGCTGGCTCTGTCTCAACCGGTGAGTAAGGATACGGAGATGTCCGGAGAATTTGAGGAACTACGAGGTCGACTCGAAACGATTGCCGAAGAACTCGCCGACCTCGCGATCATTCGGCTGCGCGAATCGATCGATGCTGGTGGACACGAGTTGCCGGTTGATGAGAAGCGACTGACGCGGGCTCGACGCGCTGTCGAAAAAGCCATCGTGCTTCTGAGTGAGCCTGACGATTCTCTGGATTGAGTCAGACGCCGGCAAGGCGCCCGTAGAGCGTCGTTCGCTGCACAGCAGTGCGGCCGATTGGGGCCACGAGTTCTGCAAAATCCGTAGGCTCCATGCCCTGGCCATGATCGGCTCCAGCGGCGCGGCTGATGTTTTCATCCATCAGCGTTCCACCAAGATCATTGGCGCCAGCCTGCAACGCCTGCCGAGATCCATGCGCTCCGAGCTTCACCCATGAGGCCTGGATGTTGTCGATGAGCCCCCGATAGGCAATGCGCGGGATCGCGTGCATGAGCATCGTTTCGCGGAATGTAGGACCTCGACGGGCCTTCTTCTGGAGATACAACGGGGTCGCCATGTGTACAAAGGGGAGTGGCACGAATTCTGTGAATCCGCCGGTTTCCTTTTGAAGATCCCGTGTTCGAACAATGTGGCGCGCCCAATGGATGGGTCGCTCGACGGAACCAAACATGATCGTGATGTTTGAGCGAAGCCCGACGCTATGGGCCGTGCGGTGGGCTTCGAGCCATTCTTCAGTAGTGATTTTGTCCGAGCAGATGATCGCACGAATCTCGTCATCGAGAATCTCCGCAGCGGTGCCGGGGAGCGTCTTAAGTCCGGCGTCTTTGAGACGACGAAGGTAAGAGTCGAGCGGCTCGTCGAGGCGTCGAGCGCCTTCGGTAACTTCAAGCGCGGTGAATCCGTGTATGTGGATTTCGGGCACAGCTTCGGAAACGGCGCGAGCCACATCGATGTAATAGTTTCCGTCGAAGTCGGGATGAATGCCGCCCTGCAAACACACTTCAGTTGCCCCTAGATCAGCTGCTTCGCGGCTTCTGGTTGCGATGTCGTCAAGCGTAAGGAGATACGGAGTGCCGCGAAGATTCAGCGAAAGCGGGCCTTTACTGAATCCGCAGAATTTGCACTTGAACGTGCAGACGTTTGTGTAATTGATGTTCCGGTTGTGAACCCACGTGACGGTGTCTCCTACAGCATCCTGTCGAAGTTCATCGGCCAATTGTGTGACAGCGGCGAAGTTGGGTCCGCGAGCTCCGAAAAGCGTGACGATCTCGTCGAGTCCGGGCTCTTGCCCTAAGCGCACACCAGCGATGACCTCGGCCACTGCGCCTGTTGCGCGTCCCTCTGCAGGAACGAGAGCAGGTGGGCTGATACGAGAACCAGCACTCCAGATTGTCGATCGCGGCCCGATTTGTAGGACTTCAACACCATCGTCAACCTGTTCAGGCGCTGCTGGCTTGAGTGACTGGACGAAGACGGCGCCGGGATCATCTCGAGCAAGACCGTCGGCGTCTGATCGATCCATCACCGAAAAGCGCAGACCTTCATCGATCCACTTCGTATCGTTCCGCACAAATTCAGGATGCACAGTCAGGCGAGGAGCAAGTTCAAAGCCCTTTGCTTCGGTAACTGTGCGGAGTCGGTCGAGGTCCGGCCATGGGCGTTCGGGATTGACATGGTCAGCGGTGACCGGGGAGACGCCGCCCCAGTCGTCGATGCCCGCATCGAGAAGCACGCCGAAATCATCAGAAAGATTTGGTGGCGCCTGGAGGTGAATATCCGGCGGGAGAATAAGTCGCGCCAGAGCTATGGCATCGAGGTACACGTCACTCGGACAGGCCGGAGCGGAATGCATCGCGGTTCCCTCTTTAGGAAGGAAGTTCTGGACGATGACTTCTTGAACGTGTCCATGTCGAAGGTGCGAGGCAGCGATGGCCTCGAGCGCTTCGATGCGATCTGAGCGGTTCTCGCCTATACCAACGAGGATCCCTGTGGTGAATGGTATGGCGAGCTCACCGGCCGATTCGAGCGTCGCCAACCTGCGTTCGGGAGTTTTGTCAGGCGCGCCACGGTGGCACTCCAAGTCGGCTCGAAGCGATTCAACCATCGCGCCTTGAGAGGGAGAAACCTTGCGCAACTGTGCCAGTTGATCGGCCGGCAGTGCACCGGCGTTGGCGTGGGGGAGAAGCCCTGTTTCATCGAGAACAAGTTGAGCCATCGCAGCGACGTAATCAATCGTCGACGAGTAGCCGTTGTCGGCGAGCCACTGCGCCGCGATCGGATAGCGGTCCTCGGGAGCCTCGCCAAGTGTGAAGAGTGCTTCGTGGCAACCAACGCGAGCGCCAGCGACTGCAAGAGCACGGACTTGAGAGGGCGAGAGGTACGGGGACTCGAGACGAGCGGGCGGTTGGGCAAAGGTGCAATAGCCGCATCGGTCACGACACAGCATCGTCAGCGGAATGAATACCTTTGGCGAATAGGTGACTCTGACGCCAAACGAGTCGTCGCGAATAGACCTGGCTCGCGCCATGAGTTCATCGAGCGGAGCATCGAGCCGCAGCATGGTGTGAACCCTATCGGGGGGTTCGTGTACCCATTGCAGCGTTGTCCACGAGCCAGGTGACCTCGGCCCCTGAGATGTGAGTAGCTGGCGCACTTAGGTCACCGTCAAGCACCCGATGCAAGGCGTCGCTCTTACCGGAACCTGCGACAGTCACAACGATCTGTCTGCATTGAGCAATGGCCTCAAAGGTAAAGGTCAGCCGTTGGTGTGGATTGTTTGAGAATGGATCGTGATTCGACACCACAAGACGACCTTCTGGAGAATCGAGGGCGACTGATCCTGGAAAGAGGGACGCTGTATGACCGTCAGGCCCAAGCCCTAAATGAATGAGATCGATTGGTGGCGAGGCCCGAAGAAGTTGTTCGTAGGCGCCCGCCGGATCTTCACCGTCGGACTTCATCGGATTGACCGCTTCGAGTCTGCCAACTCGTGCGAGCAATGCTTCCTGAACTAATCGGAAATTTGAATCGGGATCGGTAAGTGGAACGCATCGCTCGTCGCCCCACCATGCCGTGACAGTGGCCCAGTCGATATCGGTGGAATCGGCTCGAGATAATTCCTGATAACAGTCTCGAGCGGTGGAACCGCCAGAAAACGCTAGAGAGAACGATGCGGATCTCTTTGACTGCATCGCGTCAACGACGAGTTGAGCGAAGGCCTTTGCCACGTCATCAACGACGACGAGAGAACCATTCACTTCAGAGTCTTAGCCTTTTCCTCGAGCGTCTCGAGAAGATCATCGAACGACTTTGAGAACGAGGCAACTCCCTCATCCTCGAGTTGCCTTGTCACGTCGGCGAGTGAGATACCGAGTTCCGCAAATTTCGCCAGTACCGCATGGGCACCCGCAAGATCTGCGTCGACAGTTCGATTCACTGTCCCATGATCGTCGAAGTCATCAAGGGTTTTTTCGGGGATGGTGTTGACGGTATTTGGACCGATGAGCTGATCAACGTAGAGCGTGTCGGGGTAATCAGGGTTCTTCGTAGAAGTTGATGCCCAAAGCGGACGCTGAGGACGGGCGCCGCGAGCGGCCAACGCATCCCAACGTGGCCCGCTGAAGGTTTCGAGAAAGGCCTCGTACGCAACCTGAGCGTTCGCTACAGCGATTTTTCCTTTGAGGGCGGTGGCATCGGCCGAGCTAATCGCGTCCAGACGCTTATCGGCTTCAGAGTCGACTCGACTGATGAAGAACGATGCAACGGAGGAAACGTTTGAAAGGTCACCATCGCGCTGTTCGAGGCCGGAGATGTAAGCCTCCATCACCTCTCGGTAACGATCGAGCGAGAACAGAAGGGTGACGTTGACACTCACGCCCTCGGCGATCATCGACTTGATTGCCGGGAGACCTTCTTTGGTTCCAGGGATCTTGATGTAGAGGTTTGGCTTCTTGATGAGGGCGTGAAGATGCCGGGCAGCAGCGGCCGTGCCTTCGGTGTCACGGGCGAGAAGCGGAGAGACCTCGATCGACACGTAACCGTCTATGCCGTTGCTTGTGTCGTAGACGGGACGCAAGAGACCAAGAACATTGTTGATGTCGGTAACAACAAGCTCCCAGTAAGCATCTGTTACTGACGTTCCGTTTGAAAGGAGCTCGCGGAACTGCACGTCGTAGGCATCGCCTCCAGATATGGCCTTCTGGAAGATCGTCGGATTGGACGTAACTCCGCGAACACCTCGATCGACCCAGCGTTGCATCTCGCCGTTCTCGATCCAGTCTCGGCGGACGTTGTCCAGCCAAGGACTTTGACCTTCAGTTGCGTACAAATCGGTGAGACGAGACATCAGGATTCTCCGAGTCAGTTGAGGACAATACGTACGTGTTCGATGACGTTTTCTACGGTCATACCAAAGAGTTTCATTAACTCCGAAGCTGGGGCACTAGCTCCGTAGTGGTCGATGCCAACGCATGCGTCGGCCCAGAGTGCCCAACCGAAAGTGGAGCCTGCTTCCACAGAAACACGAGGGATTCCCTCGCCAAGAATTGCTCGTTGATAGTCGTCGTCCTGATCCATGAAAAGTTCCCAACATGGCATCGAGACCACGCGAGCGTGGATTCCCTCGGTTGCAAGTTGATCGGCGGTTGCGATGCACAGCGACACTTCGGAACCCGTACCGATAAGCACGACATCGGGATCGGCCTTTGTCGACCGGAGGATGTAGGCACCACGTTCAACATCGGTGTTGCCGGCGGTGTTCTCGAGTACAGGGAGATTCTGCCGGCTCAGAACAAGTGCAGTCGGGCCGCCCATTTCAATAGCAATGCGCCATGCCTGCGCAGTCTCGTTCGCGTCCGCTGGGCGGATCACTCGGAGCTTCGGCATCGCTCGCAGTGAAGCGAGGTGCTCAATCGGTTGGTGAGTCGGACCGTCTTCGCCGACGCCGATCGAATCGTGTGTCCATGAATAGATAACGTGAAGGTCGGAGAGGGCAGCGAGACGTACCGGGGGCCGCATGTAGTCGGCGAAAACAAAGAATGTGCCTCCAAAAGGAATGATTCCTCCGTGCGCAGCCATGCCATTCATCACAGAACCCATTGCGTGTTCGCGAATTCCGAAGTGAATCTGGCGTCCGTCGCGGTTCAACCGAGAGAACGGGACCGCACCGTCGAGTTCGACGCCGCAGTTGCCGGTGAGATCGGCTCCACCGCCCATGAGACCAGGAACGACCGGTGCTAATGCATTGAGAACTTTCTTGCCTGCAGCGCGTGTAGCAACCGACTCACCTGGTTCCCATGTTGGCAAGGCGTCCTTCCAGCCCTCGAGGCCCCGTCCCTCGAGCACCGCGTCGAGAACTGGCTTGTTCTCCGTCCAGTTTTCGTACATCGAATACCAAGCTTCGCGTGCTGGACGATTGCGTTCTCCCGCAGCTCGCATGTGCTCCAAAACATCTTCGGGACACCAGAAAGCTTCATCGGGCGTACCCATTAGTGCTTTCGTAGCGGCTATTTCCTCAACACCAAAGGGATTGCCATGGGCATGAGCAGTGTCGGTGAATTTGGCAGAGGGAAAACCGATATGACTGCGCAGGACGATAAGTGATGGTTTACCGTCGATTGCCTTCGCCCGGTTGACCGCCGCCTCAAGAGCGTCGATATCTTCGCCAATCTCGCCGACATTCTCAACGTGCCATCCATAGGACCGAAAGCGTTCCGCCGCATCGTCAGAAAGAGCGAGTTCTGTCGGTCCATCGATCGAGATGTGGTTGTCGTCGTAGATCGCAACGAGCTTGTCGAGACCGAGGTGACCTGCGAGTGAGGCGGCTTCATGGGAGATGCCTTCTTCGAGGTCGCCGTCTCCGCACAAGACGTAGGTGTGGTGATCGAAAAGTTGCGGTCCGAACTGAGCACGCAGGGCGTGTTCAGCTAGCGCCATGCCTATGGCATTCGCGAGACCCTGACCAAGTGGCCCGGTTGTTACTTCGATGCCTGGAGTGTGACCTCGCTCGGGGTGACCGGCGGCAGGGGAGCCAAACTGGCGGAAATTCTTGATGTCATCGAGCGTCAACCCAAAGCCGGTGAGATAAAGCATCGAATATTCAAGGATCGACGCATGCCCGCCAGATAAGACGAAGCGGTCTCGATTGGGCCACTCTGGGCAACTTGCGTCGTAGCGCATGACCCGTGCGAAGAGGGCATAGGCCAGAGGGGCAAGAGCCATCGCGGTTCCAGGGTGCCCCGAGTTGGCTTTTTGCGGGGCATCCATTGAAAAACCGCGGACTACGTCAACGGTACGGGCTTCGATTCTGCTGTCGGTCACGGCCGCACCTTAGTGGTGGGAGCGGCCGAAGATGACTGCTGAGAACGGGGCGGAACATAGCCCGGACGTCCCCGTGCCCGGACCAATAACTGACGCAGCATGGATTCCCGCGTAGGCGGAGGTGCCGAGTGCTTCACCAAGCAACCCGACCTCGCCGGCGCCGACCAACTCCGAGTCCGGATTGAGAGCTCCGCACGAGAAGACCAGCGCACCGTGGCTCCTTGTTCCTCCAAGAGATTCCTCGAGGTCGGCGGGCGGTCCATTGCGATCTTGACGGTGGAACGCAATGCGATCGTCAGTAATCACCGGGTGAGAGAGGGCGATGGAACCAGTGGTGCGATCCGCGCCGAGAACTCGATAAACGTCGATCACGCGATCAGTATCCGGTTCGAGGAGCGCTACTGCGAGATCTTCCGCAGTCGCCGCTCGCCGATCCATGTCGACCGACGAAAGGACCTCTGTGACGACGTCGAGCGCACTGTCGCCACCGATGGTGCACAACATTGAACCCAGTGCATTCGTAACCACCAAAGGGCCCGTTAGGGCTGACGTTCCGTGAGCCAGTGTCACGGACGATTCAATGCCACTGAGTGAGAGCGCGATCAGGCCAGATAATGAGTCATTGGTGCAGTCGCGGAGCAGGCTGCCCCGTGAAGATGCGAGCAGGGCGCCAGAGACCGAGAGACCGTTTCTGAGTTGGCAGATGTGATCAATCCAGTCGGTTACGCAGGGTTCATCTGGATTGCCCAGCAGCACGACTTCTGATGCAGTGCTCATCGCCTCGCTGAATTCGCGATCGTGGGCGAGCACATTGCCATCTATGGAAAAAATGGTCACCGATTCTTTGAGTGATTGTTCGTCGAGCCAGAGTGACCACAGCGCGATCCCACTTCCAGCAGTCACTTCGCTACCAGCACCAATAACGCCATCGGAGACGACGAGAACAACATTGCGCGGTTGAAGAAGGATTCGGATCGTTTCAGCAATGTCGTCTGTTGCCCCGCCAAATGCTGGGGTTGCGAAGGCAACGAGCAAATCAGCGGGGGGCTCATCAAGCGCGAGCAGTTCAGCGATTACATCGCCGGTCGCGTACGCAGGAATCGGATGTGTCGAGAGCGCGGAAGCGCAGCGCATCAGACCGAAGGCGGGAGCAACGTGAACGGCACGACCGTGACGGGACCCAGATCAATGCGGCAGTGCGCCTCGACGGTGCCGTAATCGTCGAAGGTCAACTCTGCACGTATAAGTCGGTAATTGAACTTTCCCGGTTCAACTTGGAGGGGTTGCACATTGCGAGCGAGTTGTTCTTCTCCTCGTTTGTAAACAACCTCGAGGACACTGCTGTCTCGGGATCCAGGGGGGCAGTAGACGATCACACAAAGGTGTGGCTCAAC
>CAFBRD010000016.1_pt1 | contig 21344 bp, 17 predicted proteins | sample 7270131 | NCBI WGS metagenome assembly CAFBRD01 (sample SAMEA6814191, study PRJEB35770) | freshwater metagenome | biome: Freshwater; feature: Freshwater reservoir; material: water | place: Czech Republic | collected 2016-11-09 | depth 30m m | reverse complement strand
GTAGGAAACTACGCTGCTCCCATGGCTGGCGCACCTCTCAACGATCTCGATGGCCGGGTCGTCATCATTACTGGCGGCACACGGGGCATCGGTCTCGGCGTAGCGCGCCATCTCGGTGCGCTTGGGGCGAAGGTCGTCATAACCGGACGCAAGCCTGATCGCCTTGCCGACACCGTTGCATTGCTTGAGGCCGAGAATGTCGACTGCCTTGGTCTTGTTGCCGACGTTGCCGACCGTGTTCGTTCGTTCGAAGTCGTCGACGAAACCCTCGCACGCTTTGGCCGTATCGACGGCCTCGTGTTGAACGCGCAATCTTTCCGACCCGTCACTCCCCTGCTCGATGTCACTGAGAGCGACATGAATCTTCTGTTTGATACCGGCCCCAAGGGTGCACTGTGGCTGATGCAAGCTGCGCAACCGCACATGGCCGCAAACAAGTGGGGACGCATTGTCACCATGGGAACCTCGATGGGTCTCACCGGAGCTGCCGGTTACGGCCCCTACGCCGCGTCGAATGAAGCAATCCGTTCTCTCACTCGCACTGCAGCTCGCGAATGGGGCGGTGACGGAATCACAGTGAATTGTGTTCTTCCCGCGTCAGCTGGTCACCGCGCTCCCGTCGCCGGTTCTGACCCAGCGCGTGAAGCGGCATTCGCTTCGATGTATGACGACAACCCCGTCGGTCGCGATGGCGACGCCGTTGACGATATTGGTCCCGCAGTTGCGTTTTTGCTGAGCGATGGAAGTCGCTATGTCACCGGCCAGACCATTTCGGTCGACGGTGGCGGCATCATGCGCCCGTAAAACTCAAGTGCGGAAACGCCACGCCAAGTGGCGACGGCGAGATTCCAGAAGCGCAGAGCGTTCCTCTGGCGACACTCGAACGGTGTCTGACGGCAATCCGTCCCATACCTCGTCGATGTGAACGAGTCGCGCCGTTGGTTCAGGCGCGTCATCACTGAGCGGCCAGAACCACCGCAACGTGCAGAGACCACGTTCACGCCCACCAGCATCGAGCCAGTTATCGACGCCCGGATCGCGATGCGACACCACCGCACGAAGGCGTCCGTCGTCGGACAATCGAAACTGACGATCGTTCAGGCTCGTGATGCGTTCAACGGGATCAGCAAGTTCAAACCAGCCCTCGGGATAGAGCTGCAAACTCCAATAACGCGCATCGGGAGCTTCGCTTTCAATGATGAGCGCTTCATCGGGACCAAGATCCCAGAAACAGAATCCATAGCGAGCCGCAGCAAGACCCTTTTCCTGTGCGAAAGAACCTTGGAACGAGTTGTCTTCGCGCATTGCCCGCTGATCGATCATGTACTGGTTCCAGTACGTCATTGAGCGCTCAACGCCAGCAGCAGCATCGGCCACCTTCGCCGCAAAGTCTTCAGCAGTTACTCGAGGCAGATGATCGGGACCATCAAGACATTCAATAGTGAACGTTGCCGGTTCATCCTCGGTCCATTCGAAGTAGTACTCACGAAGTGAGCACATGACTGCACCTTCAGGAATAGGCAACCAACCTGGTTCAGTTCCATCGCCACCAAGGAAGAACTCAAACTCATCGCCCTTACCGATTCCGAGATCGGATCCGTTGTGCTCGGCGAGTGTTCCCCACTTCTCTTGGTGCATGAAGCCAGCCCGCATCGCCAAGATGAACTCTTCGCACGAATGCATGCGACCGCTCACCCGATACCGCTTTGACGGATCAATACGCGCGTGACGATAGGCGTTGTCGGCATTCGGGCCACCCCATTGCGTGACCAGATCGTTTTGTCTCATAAAGAACGGGCGCGCAGCATTTGGAAAGCCAATTGACCATCCCAACCAACACAACACCTGTTCTGCCATGTGGTCATAACCCTCAGCGCGCACCGCAGCGTCAACAGGAAACGGTTCCGACATCAACTGCTCGCCTACCGCTTCGAGTCGACGACAAAAGTCGCGCCATGCCGTCAGTTCTACGCTCTCATTTGATGCCATGTCGTTGTTCCCCTCAGGATCCGTGCGGACGACGACTTGCCGCACGGATGTTGCTGCGCACACAGATACCAGTGATGTTCGATGAGAAGTCCGACGCAAGCCACAAAACTGTTTGAGCGACTTCCTCGGGCTGACTCAGTCGATTCAAGTCCAGATCAGCGACATGTGCGTCCACGCCGCCAGGCTGCGTTGCCAGATAGTCAAGGAGCGGCGCCGTGGCCGTCGGGCCTGGAGTTACGGCATTCGCTCGAATGCCGTAAGCGCCGTATTCGGTCGCAACAGTCTCCATGAGATTGATCACGCCTGCTTTCGCTGCGGCGTAGCCACCAAGGTTGTAGTTACCGCCGATGCCGGCGCCGGAAGACATGCTCACGATTGATCCACCACCGTCGGCGATCATGTGTGGGATCACGCCGCGCGTGGCATAGAAAACCGAATCGAGTGTCACCGACTGCTGAAACCGCCAGTCCGCATCGCTGAGGTCGCCAATCAAGCCCGAACGAGACACCCCGACATTGTTGTAGAGCACATCAATGTGGCCATAGGCATCGACCGCGCCTTGGACCCACGAGTTCACGAACGTCGGATCACTCATATCTCCGGCCACACCGCTCACGTTGGCGCCGGTTGCGAGCAAATCATTCACCACGCGATTGAATGCGTCGTCTCGTTGATCGTTGAGCCACAACGTCGCTCCGTTCTCGGCGAACAGCCGCGCTGCAGCTTCTCCGATCCCGGCGCCGCATCCGCTGATGAGCGCAACTTTCCCTTCAAGCATTCCGGTCATAGACCGCTAGCATCGCCCACGCATTCGGTCCTGTCACGCAGGACGCCATCAATCTGGAGGAAACGTGACTGAGACCGGCCCCGCCCACACATTGCCGCAACTCGCCGCACTTCATGAGGCCACCGCGCGCCTGACCAGTCCTGGGGCTCCGTTTGAAGTTGTCCAAGAAGGCGTGCGTGGCGAAACCATGGGCGTCTTGCGCAATCGCGCCCGTTCGCTGCGGGAAATTCTCATCAACTCATTTGAGTTTGGCAATCGCGAATCCATGATCTTCAGCGATGGCCGCCGAGTCACGTTCGCTGGGTTTGAATCCGACGTCGCGTCGGTTGCTTCGTGGCTCCAGCGTGAACATGGAATCGGCCATGGTGACCGTGTCGCCATCTGTGGCGCGAATTCCTACGGCTGGATTGTCTCGTTCTGGGCCTGTCTTTCGATGGGCGCAATCACTGTTGCCATGAACGGCTGGTGGACCGAATCGGAAATGCAACACGCAATCGATCTCACCGAACCCAAGTTGCTGTTATTCGATGTCAAGCGAGCCGCGCGACTTTCCAATGACATCACGATCCCCCGCTTCGATCTCGACGAAGACCTTGAAATGATGCTGGCGTACGCACCCGAAGCATCAATTCCTGCCAACCACATCGACGAAGACGACGCCGCCATCCTCATCTTCACCAGCGGCACAACCGGTCGACCAAAAGCAGCGGTGCTGTCACACCGAAGCGTTGTCCATTACACAACTCTGCAGAATTTCCTTGGCGCTCGCGGCATGCTCATGGCCGGTCGAGGACCATCTGAAGGACCGCCTCCCATCCGACTCGTGGTGTTCCCTTCGTTCCATGTTTCCGGACTCGGCGCAACGGTGAATGGCCTCCACACCGGTTCGACGGGCGCGTGGTTCCTCACTCGATTCGAAGCTGACGATGTCATCGACTTCATCATCGAAAACAAGGTCAACATCATCGGCGGCACTGGCACGCACATTCTTCGCCTGCTCGATAGCCCTCGTTGTGCCGAGATCCCGCAGCAACAGGTCATGTCTGTTGGAATGGGCGGCTCGGCAACCACACCAGAGATCATGCGTCGTCTTGCGAATCGTTTTCCGCATCTCGACCACACGATGTCTACTGGCTATGGCTCTACCGAAACAGGCTCACTTGTTTCGTTCGCACCCAACTGGATGCTCGAAGTCTCGCCCGAATGCATTGGGCCCGCACTGCCAACCTGCGAAGTGAAGATCATGGACGACGAGGGCAATGAACTTCCCGAGGGCGGCGAAGGAAACATCTGTGTGCGCAGCCCACTCCTCATGACCGAGTACTGGCGTCACCCTTCTGCCAATGCTGAAGCGTTCTTTCCCGGTCGCTGGTTCAATACCGGCGATTTCGGCCGCATCGAGGGTGGCTGTATCTACATCGCCTCGCGCAAGCGCGATCTCATCATCCGTGGCGGCGAGAACATCTATCCATTCGAGATTGAAAACTGCATCGAGGAAATGGCTGGCGTTATCGAGACTGCCGTGATCGGCGTCGACCACGACATCCTTGGTCAAGAAGTAAAAGCGATCATCGTGATTGCTCCCGATACCAACATCACTGATCTCGATGTGCACGAGCACTGCAAGAAGTCACTGTCGGTGTACAAGATTCCGGCCTATGTCGAACTTCGCACCGAACGACTTCCTCGTAATCCCAGCGGCAAGATTCTCAAACACGTTCTCGCCGATGGAAGCGAAGCCGGATTCGTCGAGGAATGACGCTTAGTTGTCTTGCTCGTCGAGAGCAGCAATCCAAGTTCCAAGCGCGTCCCACAGCTCTGTCCGATTCTTCGAAATCGAATGGTTGTGGCCAGCCTCAGCAAGCACATAGGTCGTCACGTCAACCGAAGAGGTGAGCAAAGCCGCAACATTGCCAATGTCTCCGGCGATGTCGTTCTCACCTAGACCGATAAACACAGGAACTTCAATCGAGGCCAGAGCGGCATTCGACGAACCAGGAACCATCGAAGCCAACCCACAAAGCGCCAACAACGGACCCGACGCAGAAGCAAGTACCTGGCGAGCCGCGGAAAGCGTTCCGGGATTCAACATGTCAGAACTGGTTGTTGAGCCAGGAACAAGCGCGGTTCCGAATCGTTCGCGAACGAGTTCGGCAAGCACGGGTTCAAGCCGCTCAAAATTCCCCGCATAGGAAAGTTCGGCCTTTGACAGGTACTCAGGTAACCCAGCTCCACCGAAACCGAGCAAGGCCACCGCATCGAATGAGCGGTGATGCCACTGGGCGTGTGCGACCACCAAGCCGCCCATCGAATGACCAAGTCCGATAAGGCGCGTCGGCTCGAACAGATCCATTGCGTGCGCTACCAGTTCAGACAATGCGCCATGATCAACCGCCGCGACAACCGTTGGATTCAGCGTGTACGGATCCTCGGGAACCGAACTGTCCCCGACCCCAGGGTGATCGACCACAGCAACAGCGATGCCAAAGTGATCGGCGAGATAGTGCGCCATCGACCATTCACCTGGCTGCTCCTCGGGTAGGTCGAAATAGCGCCGAGTCATCCCGCCCCCGGGGAAACACGCCATAAGCGGAGCGGCAGAAATGCCGTCGGGGACGATCAAATCAGCGGCAATCCACTCCACTCCTTCGGGGCCCAGGCCGCCCACATCGAGATCCAATCGTTCCGCCCGAGCCATGAGCGCAGCGTAGGCCCGGAACCGACGATCAACATCGTGTTGGCCATTGCCAAAAGTGTTTTGGTCGACCAAGATGCCAGTTATGGCTGGAGTTCTGGGGGGAATCCGGGTCATTGATCTCACAAGCGGGATCTCTGGCCCCATGGCAACGATGCTGCTGTCTGATTACGGCGCGGACGTCGTGAAAGTTGAACCACCCGGCGGTGATCCGACTCGCAACACCGAAACCGGTGCACGGGTGTGGGCCAGAGGAAAGCGCAGTATCGAACTCGACATTCACGATGAAGCGCAACGCGAACAGCTCCTCGCATTGATCGATCGTGCCGATGTGCTTGTCGAAAACTTCGATCTCGGCGTCACCGAATCGCTTGGCCTTGATTGGGAAACACTTCGCGCCCGCAATCCTCGCCTCGTGATGTGCTCAATCACTCCCTATGGCCGACATGTTGATTTCAAAAATCGACCAGGCATCGATGCTCTCGTCGCCGCGCGCACCGGGCTGCATTGGGAACAGCGCGGCTGGGTTGGTACGTCGATCGGGCGCATTTGCGGACTGCCGGTTGAACTTGAAGACCTCGACATTCCACCTGGATGTTTTGATGGCCCCGATCGCGAGGGTCCGCTCTATCCCCAATCGCGCTGGCCAAGTCTTGGTGCGTCGTTTTTGGCGTTGACAGGAATCAATGCAGCGCTACGGGCCCGTTTGCACACCGGACGCGGCCAATGGGTTGAGACGTCGCTCCTCCAGGGCGTCCTGGTAAGCACCGCAGGCGGATGGCAACGGCCGGAACATCCCGAAGCCGATGGTTACATGTGTTGGATCTTTGACCCGCGCGGAAGCAAGGGCCACTTTCAGTGTGCTGACGGAAAGTGGATTCAAAATTGGGTGCCGAACCCATCCTTCGCTCTCGGTGTTTCTCAAGGCGACACCATCAGTGTCGACGACCGCATCAACAAGCCCACCGATGACCCAACACGCATCGGCCCGGACTACAGCGAACTTGTCGTGCTCGCGCACTATCACGCTCAGATGAAAGCGGCGTACGCGAAGTACCCCTCAAAGGAATGGCTCGAAGCCGCTGCACAAGTTGGCATTCCGATGCAACCAACTCGCCGACCAGAAGATGCCCTCAACGACCAGGCCCTCATCGATGAAGGAATAGTCGTCACTCTCGATGACCCCGAAGTTGGCCCAATCCGCCAAGTGGGACTCGTCTATGGAATGTCGAAGACGCCCGGAATGGTCCAAGGACCAGCACCAACCGTTGGCCAGCACACCGATGAGATTCTTGCTGAGCTCCTGAACCCCTTTGCTGCAACTCCAACTACCCCATCGGGTGACTTAAAAGCACCGCTTGATGGCGTGCTTGTGCTTGATCTCGGTTTGGCGATTGCTGGCCCATTCAGCAACCAGTTGCTATCTGATCTCGGCGCCACCGTGATCAAGGTCAATACCGTTTACGACACGTTCTGGCATTCAACACACATCGCCTACACCGCAAACCGAGGCAAACAATCGATTTCGATCAATCTCAAAGATCCGCGCGGTCTTGCCGTCTTGCACGAGTTGGTCAAACGCGCCGACATCGTGCAACACAACATGCGCTACGAAGCTGCCATTCGACTCGGTGTTGATTACGAATCACTCGTAACGATCAAACCCGACCTCATCTATTGCCACAGCTCGGGATTCGATAAGAGCCGTGCTCACCTTCCCGGCAATGACCAAACCGGAGCCTGCCTCGCTGGAGTCGAATACGAAGATGGCGGCATGGCCAACGGTGGAAAGCCGATCTGGAGCCTCACATCATTCGGCGACACCGGGAATGGCTTTTTGGCCGCCAATGCAATGATCCAAGCGATCTATCACCGAGAACTCACTGGTGAAGGTCAGTTCCTTTCCACATCAATTCTCGCTGCGTGTCTCCTCAACTCGTCGTACGCCTGGGTCGATGCCGAAACCGGTGAAGGCGTTGACCGGCCAATGATTGACGCTCTGATGTTCGGCACCGGTCCACGAACTCGCTTGTACGAGACGGCGGACCGATGGATCTGCCTCGCCGTTCAGAACGATGAGCAGTGGCATGCAGTCGAACGTTCGCTTGGCATCGATGGACTTACATCTATGGACAACGGTCACGCGATCGAAACACTCAGCGCCGCTCTTCGGGTGCTCGCAGCGTCTGAAGCCTTTCGCTTACTTGATGATGCCGGCGTTCCCTGCGAAATCGAAGATGACCAGTTCGCAATGCGGTTGTTCGACGACCCCCAGTTTCGCGATGCCGGTCTGGTTACCACCTTGCAACAAGCCCAGGTTGGTCGATTCGAACAATTCGGGCACATGTGGACATTTTCAGAGACACCCACACGCATTGCCGGCCCACCGCTCATCGTGGGTCATGACACCGTCGACATCATGAGCGAGATCGGTTTCGCTCAAGGCGATATCGATTCCCTGCTTGCTGATGGCGTCATCCTCCAATCCACCCTCCGCCAGGAGCGCGCATTATGACCACCGTCCGTCCCCCGATTTCCGACTTCGATGACGCCTTCTTTTGGGAAGGCATCAACAGTCACAAACTTCTGATCCAACAGTGCGGTGATTGCAGCGTTCTTCGCCATCCACCAACACCCATATGTGCGAACTGCGGTTCGATGAACAATCAGGCCACCGAGTCTGAAGGGAACGGAACAATTCTCACCTGGATCATTTCGCAGCATCCGACCGAACCCGATGAGGAACCTCGAATCGTGATTCTCGTGCAACTCGATGAAGGCACCCGGATTGTTTCCAACCTCGTTGGTGTTGCACCGACCCACGACCAAGTTCTGAACGACAAAAGAGTCGAAGTCTGTTTCATCGATTACGACGGCACCGTTCTCCCCCAGTTTCGTTTGGCTGAGGTGCAGTCATGAGCGGTAAACGTGCGGTCATCGCCGGTATCGGCCACACCGAGTTCTCGCAGAACTCCGGACGTTCCACTTTGCAACTCGCCGCCGAAGCGTCGCTTGCATCAATTCGCGACGCAGGGTTCTCCCGCACCGAGGTCGACGGCACTGTCACATTTTCGATGGACACAAACGACGAACTGGCGCTCATCCGCACAATCGGTGTTCCGATGCTGCGATTCTGCGCCCGCACGCGCGGAGGTGGCGGAGGCGCGAGTGCAACCGTGCAACTCGCTGCTGCCGCCGTCGAAAGCGGTCAAGCCGACGCTGTTCTCGTTTATCGAGCATTCAACGAACGTTCTGGCCACCGATTTGGTCAACCAGTGCAGGCCAACCCCGATCCCGTCTGGAACTGGGCCAGCCCGTTCAGCCTGAACACCCCGGCCAAGGTCTACTCATTGACCTTCCAGCGGTATATGTACGAGTTCGGCCTTACGAACGAAGACTTCGGCCGCTACACCGTCGTGGCTCGTGACTGGGCCTCAACAAATCCGAATGCGCAGTTCTTCGAACGCCCGATCACGCTTCAAGACCATCAAGACTCCCGCTGGATCGTCGAACCGATCCTCCGCAAGCTGGACTGTTGCCTCGAATCCGACGGCGGTGTCGCTCTGCTGATTACAACTGCTGAGCGAGCCGCTGACCATGGTTCTGATGCTGTTCCAATCCTTGGGTCCTCTGCCATCCAGCTCGAGGGTGGACACGAAATGTTTGCCTATTACCACGAAGATCTTTGCGAGTACCCCGAAGGTCGCATTCTCGGTGAACAGCTTTATCGCCAGGCCGGAATCACCGCCGCAGACATTGACGTTGCAATGATCTACGAGAACTTCAGTCCCATCGTGTTCCTTCAGTTGGAGGCGTTCGGATTCTGTGGCCGAGGAGAAGCGAGTGACTTCATCAAGGATGGCCATATCGGTCGCGGTGGCTCGCTGCCTACGAACACCAACGGCGGGCTGCTCGGCGAGGGCTACATCCACGGCATGAACAACATCGTCGAAGGCGTCCGCCAGTTGCGCGGCACTGCGTCAAACCAAATCTCCGGGGCTGAGCATGTTCTCGTCAGCGCCGGCCGTAGCGGCATCATCTTGGGTCGCTGAGCGAAAGGCAAGTCATGACACTTACCGAATCAGACATCATCCTGAACCGCACCGGCGAACGAATCATTTCGGCCGATTCACATGTTTCGATTTCGCAAGAGCAGGTCAAGGCCAACCTCGACCCGAAATTCCACCCCGACTATGACAAAGCCCAGCAAGCGTTTGCTGCACGCGTCGCTGCCAACATGAACTCGGCTCAAGTCAATGCCGATGCGATGAAGCGCAATCCTCATGCAGCGTTCACTCGTCCTGGCTATCACACGGCTTCAGATCGACTCGCCGACATGGATGCCGATGGCGTCGATATCGAAGTCATCTACTCCGAAGTCAGCGCGTTTCGCTACATCGGCGATATGGAGCGTGGCGCTGCAGAAGCCACCCGGGCGTTCAATGATGTACTCACACAATTTGCGTCGGCCGATCCTCGCCGCCTTGTCGTGAGCTATCAGATTCCCATTCATGACATCGATGCAGCCGTCGCCGAGGTACACCGCGTTGCGGCCATGGGCGCCAAGTCCTTACAGATCCCGGTGTTCCCCACCGAACTCGGTCAGCCCGATTACTTCCATGACCGCTACGCGCCGCTTTGGTCAGCAGTTCAAGAGACCGGCCTTCCGATGTGCTGTCACATCGGAATCAACACCAATCTCGACGAACTCACTCGCCGTGACCCAACTCCTCAAAAGGGGATCATGGTCACCATGGTCGCCCTAACCACCGCAGAAGCGCTGGGCATGTGGATTCTCACTGGCACTCTCGAGAAGTTCCCTGATCTCAAACTTGTTTTCGTCGAGCCCGGCATTGGTTGGATCGCCCACTACCTCCACTTGATCGATGACATGGTCGTTCGCCAGGGATACGTGTACGACAACCTCAGCGAACTTCCAAGTTTCTATTTCCGTCGCAACATGTGGACGACGTTCATCGACGAGCCCCGTTCGATCGAAGCACTCCGCTACGACGTCGGTGTCGACAACATCTTGTGGTCCACCGACTTCCCGCATCCAGTCACGAGCTGGCCCGACTCACAGGACCTCATCGAACGCGCATTCACGGACATCCCCTATGAGGAGAAGCGCAAGATGGTGTGTGACAACGCCATCAAGGTTTGGAACCTATGAGTTCAGCAACACAGTCTCGCGTCACAGGACCGTTCCTCGATCTCGTCACGCTTATTGAGGCTGCCGCCAATCTCGCAGACGTTGTCGGCTGGAACGATCTCACACTGTCTCGAGTCGCCGAAGCCGTCGACCGACACGTGAGTTCTCTTTACTCCCACGTCGACGGGCTTGATGCTCTTCGACGAGAGGTAGCGATCCTGTCAGTCACCGAACTCGCCGACGTCGTCTGGGCCGCGACCATTGGTCGCAGCGGAGCTGAGGCTCTCACCAGAATCGCCGAAGCAGAACGCGACTTTGCACGTGCCCACCCGGGACGGATGGCGGCACTACGAGGCCATCTCAGTGTTGAAGATCCGGAGTTTCGGGAACAAGCAAAGCGAATCGCACAACCGATTCGAACTGTGCTCGCATCTTTCGGGCTAAGTGACCAACAAGTCATCATCGGACATCGAGTTTTTAGCGCCACCGTCCGGGGCCTTATAGAACCTGGCACTCCCCTAGGCGCGGCTGAAGACGACATTGCCCTCCAGGCAACGGTCACGCTCTTTGTGACTGCACTTCAGAGCGGGAACTGGCCGACCGTCTGATCAGGCTGGTGTGCCTGATCGAATCGCTTTCGTGGTCGTCGTAGTAGACGAACCTGAGGAACCCGACGCACCAAAGCTTGATGTCGTTCCATCCGGGAGCGCTTGAGCCCGATTGATCAGGTTCTGGGCTTCCTTGACCTTTGCTTGATAACCGGCGAGATCACCATTGCGCAAAGCGGCGTCGGCTTCAGCGAGCGCTTTTGCCGCCTGATCAATGAGTTGATCTTTCGTGGCATTGCCGGTGGACGGAATCGTCGTCGTTGACGTCGTGCTTGATGACGATGATCCGTTGTTCGCCGAACCATTACTACCAGTGTCATCTTGCACAACAGTGCTCGACTCGAAGGTCTGTGGGTTTGCGCCCGGGAACAAGGTCTGGAGGGCTTCACGAAGCGTCGGCTTCATGACTACCTGGCCACCGAACACCGCAATGACCTGTTTGAGTTCAGGTATCTGCGTGTTGTTATCCGACGAGACGTACAACGGTCGAACGTAAATGATCGAGTTGTTGACCGGCGTCAGCATGAGACTGCCGAATTGTGTGCGTGAACCCTGCTGATTCAAAAGAGTTGTGTATTTACTGACTTCAGGATCGGAAAGGATATTCGCGTTGACGATTGCCGGTCCGTCGATATTGAAACCCGATGGCATTTCATAGACCGTCAACTTGCCGTACTGCGCAGGATCGCTGTTGGCCACCATGAATGACGTAAGCGTTTTCTTTGAGTCATCTTCCGAATAGGGAACGAATGGCCGCAACATCACGAACGATTCTGTTGCCTGCCCTGGCAAACGCATCAATGAATAGACCGGACTGATCCGAGCTTCTTTGGTGCGCAGAATCGTGGTTCCATTCAACGTTTGATTCGCAGTCACGATCGCGGTTGAACCATTAACCGTGGAGCCGGGATCTTGCGCAACTGACCAACTCGAGGTCTTTTCATAAAAAGCCTTCGGGTCGCTGATGTGATAGCGCCCGAACATATTGGTTTGGGTGCGGAAGAGATCTTCCGGATAACGCCAATGCGCCTTGAGAACGGCCGGCATCTCGTCGACTCCAGCGAACAATGCAGGGAACGCCTTCTGATAGGCATTCACAATCGGGTCTGACGGATCGACGATGTACAACTTCACCGTGCCGTCGTAGGTATCGACAACACCCTTTACCGAGTTGCGAATGTAATTAAACCGTTTGCCGCCGAGGTCGCTTCCTGCGGGAAGTCCACTCGAATCGGCTCGCTGTGCATTCGGATAGCGATCCGTCGTTGTGTAGCCATCGAAGATGTATACGACACGCCCGTCCTGGATGACGGGATAGGGATCGGAATCGAACTGCATGAACGGCGCAACAGCTTCAATGCGCTGACGAATGTCGCGCTGATAAACGATTCGCGAATCGGAGTTGAGGAAGTTCGAGACAACCAAGTTCCAATCCGAGAACTTCAGTCCGTAGGCCGCCTTCTTGATGAATGAATCAAGTTTTACGCCGCCCGAACCCGAGTATTGCGTGAACTTTGTCTGTCCATCAGCCTGCACATAATCAATTTCCTCGCGTGACGCATTCGTGATGGCGTAGCCCGAAACGTTCTCGCCGTAATAGAGCTGTGGCTGAGAAACATCGGCTGAAATCCGCGATGTGTCAACGATCTGGGGAACATTGCGAATAAGAAAATCGGGACGACCCTGGGTCGTTGTCGCATTCGCCGGGGCCAGCGCAACGCCGTATCCATGGGTATAGGCAAGATGCTGCCCTTCCCAAGAACCCTGAGGGATCTGAGCGACGTTGAGGTCTCGAGTTCCGATGATTACCTGCGTATTCGCAATATCACCAGATGGGGTTTTGATCGGGTAACGATCGACATCGAGTTCATTAAAACGCAGCTGCGAGTACTGGCTCTGCAACCGCTGATAAGTGGGTTCGACAATGGTCGGATCAAGAAGACGAATGTTGCGAATCGTTCCCGGATTGTCGTTGACGTTCTGAGTTGCAACAGTTTTGTCTTGGTTAAAAAGGAACGGCTGCGTATCGACGCTGCTCAGACCCATCGCCGTGCGTGTGGAGTCGATGTTGTGTTGGATATAGGGGGTCTCGCGCGCAGATTCCTCGGGTTCGACAACAAACCTCTGAATGAATGCTGGATACCCAACACCCGCAATGACTGACACCAAGGCCCATAGACCAACAGCGACCACGGGAAGTGTCCAACCGCGGCGCCAGATGTTGGCGATAAAAAGTCCGAATGACAACAGCGCAATAAAGAGCAACAAGTAAATGACTGGAAGCTGCGCCTTAACATCTGTGTAGGTCGCACCGTCGACTGTTCCGCGCGTCGAATACGTAAGCGCGTAGCGCTGCAACCAATAATCAGCGGCTTTCACCAGCGCTAAGAGACCAAGCAATACCGAAATATGTGCCTTCACCTGCGGCGTGACTCGTTGACCCTGAGTCTGAAAGCGAATGCCGCCATTCAGGTAATGGGCCACCAACGTGACAATGAGGATGATGATGCCGGAAGCGAAAAGCCAGTTTGTGACAGAGGAGTAAAACGGAAGTTTGAAGACGTAGAAACCGACATCGGTATTGAACGTTTGATCCTTAACGCCGAAGCTGCCGCCATTGCGGAAAAGGATCCACTGCTTCCATTCACCGGACATGCCCAGCCCGGCGACTAAAGCGAGCATGAGCGAAACCACGACACGCACGGTCTTCGTGCGGCGGCCAATCGTTGCGTGATAGCGATCAAGAAGATCGTCCTCTGGTCCGGTCTCCCGGACTTTTGGAGCGATGCGATCGGCAATCACCAAGTTGATGATCACCATTACAAAGAACGCCGCCGTGAAGATTGCACCTAAGGCGATCTTGGCCCCAAGAATTCCGGTGAAGACCGAGCCAAGTCCCAGTGAGTCGAACCACATCCAATCGGTCCAGAAACCAGCAAGGCCTCGGAGCGACATGAACAGAGCGAACACCACCGCCACGACGACGATGAGAGCAATACGGCCTCGGGAAAAGCGACGGCGCTGGGGCATGTCAGTGGGTAGACGCATGAATACCCAGCCTACGGGGGTTCTGAGATCAATCCAGCGTCGCCCTACTCAGAGTGCAGGAAGTACGACGCAGTGGCACCCAGGGTGCAATGGCGGGGCGTTATGGCCTGTTGGGAACGCTGCTCCCCGCTCGGTTACGCCGCCAAGCGCGTTATCTTCGCAATCGGGAGACGGAGCATCGCCAGCGGCAACCACCCAGCGAACCTGCGATCCCTTGGGCAGACGATCCAGGATTCCTCGATTACACGCGGAGAGAACCCCGAACGACACTGACTCGTCGACTCGTTGACCCTTCCACTCCCGGAAGGTCGACCGAATGCGCTGGGCCAATTCGTCACGATCCCCGGCTGATTCTGAGACCGCTCGTTCAAGACGATCGCGGAGCGGTCCAACGATGGCTGACGCCAGATCGGCAGCGAGGTCACCCACCGATGCACGAGATGTCCCTCGTCCCTTCGCCGGAGAAATCGACCCACCCGCTTCCGCCGCATCGGCCAGCGCCGGAAGCGCTATGTCTTCATAGCGCTCAAGTTGCGATTCGGGAGTAGGAAGAAACGCGATTGCGGTCAGGTTTCCCTTGACGGATCGAAGTGTTGAGAGCAACTCGTTCTGTTCGTCTGAAAGCTCTCGTTTGATCCGTCGCGCTAATGCACTTTCGATTGCTGCAACTGCTTCGTTGCGTGCAACGATGAATGCTTGATCGGCATCGGAGTCGGCTTCAACATCTTCATCGACTTCGCTAACGGTGCCTGACACAGCAAGCTTTGTCTCGGCGACCGCAGTTTCACTAACCAGTGATGTCACTTCTGCGTCAGGGCTATCGCCCGACTGAGCGACTTCGTCTTCACCCTCTTGACGGAGACGAGCAAAGACATCGGCAGCCTTGCCACTTGAGGTGCGAACGACTCGGACCGACGACGAATGGCGACCTTCGCGCGGATCTTCAGTAACTGGGGTCGCGTCGACGAGTTGCCCTGGTGCAGCGTTCTCAGACGGCGAATCGCTGGATTCCTCAGGTTTTGGTTCCTGTACCGGAGGAACGACCGTCAGTTTTGGAGCAGAGGACTTTGGTTCGGCTGGGATCTCGACATTGCGAGGTCGATCCGCAGGCGAAACGTCGATGACCGGAACGCCCAATTCCTCAGCAGTGACAATCGGGGTAATCGTTGCTTCAGGTTCAGCGTCGACAATCTGCAACGACGCGACTTCGGCGGTGAGTCGAGCTTCGGGTAACGCAACATCGAGTTCTTCGGTCGCGACTGCAAGCGTTTCGCGCACAATGTCGTAGGCGGCAGAAATTCGATCGCGCCCGGCTTGCAGCTGCTCGATCTGCTCGCGAAGTGCCTGACGCCGCCGCGCGAGGTCCTCGAGCATCCGCTGACGAACCTGCTGTGCCTCAAGGACCATTTCGCGGCCTTGCTGCTTGCTCGCTTCGATAATGGCTGCTGCTTCAGCTTCAGCGCTTTCGCGCTGGGCTGCAGCGTTCTCCCGTATCTCTTCGGCAATTTGCTCGGCTTCTTCTCGGCGCCGAGCAACTAACGCATCGGTTTCTTCACGAAGACGAATGGTTTCTTCACGAGAGTCACGAAGGAGACGGGCGACATTCTCTTCTGCCTTGGCCCTGATTTCGGCGGCAGCGGACTGGGCTGCGTCGAGAACTCGAGTGGTCTCTTCACCCAACAACTTGGTGAGATTCGATGGATCGATGGGATCGTGTTCAGCACTTTGACGACGCGATTGCTCAACCTGACGCTCGAGTTCGGCCACGCGCTCCTGAGCGGCCTTCAATTGGTTCGAGATCTTGAGGAGGTAACGCTGAACCTCAACAGGGTCAACGCCCTTCTTTACGGTCGCGAAGGTTTTGTCGAGAATGCGGTCGGGATCGATCGGCCCGGACGAGTCGGTTGCCATCGCCGTCAAGGGTACCGACGAAACGGCTCTGATCCGGTGATACCAGTGACGATCAGTTGGCGTTGGCCATGGTTCCGACTGGAGGAAGAACCAAATTTCCGCCGCCTACCGTCGTGAGCACCGCAAGGGCTTGATCAAGAGAATCAACTGGCTCAATCCGCAACGTGCCCGCATACTTTCGCGCTTCGTCGATTTCACTAGATGGAACCAGCATCAAATCGACACCGGCACGACGCGACGCCATCACCTTCTGATGAATTCCTCCGATCGGCCCAACCGTTCCATCCAGCGCCATCGTCCCTGTGGCAGAAACCGAAAGACCGCCCGTGAGACTCCCCTGGGTCATGACGTCAAGGATTCCCAGCGTGAAGGCCAACCCAGCGGAAGGGCCGCCCACTTGACCTGAATCGATCGAGATCTGCACAGGGAACCTGAACGAAAGGTCGCGGGTAAATGTTGAAACCCCAAGAAAGCCTTTTGAGGAATCGTTGTCACGCGCTCCAAGCACCACTTGCACATCACGAGTTGGGCGCGCAGTGGCAAGAGAAGAATCAAATGGTTCGACATGCATCGAGAGCGTCGAGCCAGGAGTGCTTGAACTGACAATGTTGATCAATTGCTGGCTAAAAGAGACCGGTTGCCCATTCACCACGGTGATCACATCACCAGAAACCAGGAGACCCTCAGATGGTCCTCCGTCGACCACTGACGCGACTACTGCTCCTGTTCCGCTTGATTCGATTGTGTAACCAAGTCGTTTGAGCGCCTGATACTGAGCAGCATCTTTCGAGTCGGCCATCATCCGCAGGTTGAGATCGCGATTTTGATCGGGTGACTGCTTTCCAAGAATATTTTCCTCTGGAGTTAGATCAAGATCAGGGTTCACCCACGCGGCTAGCGCTTCGATCGGAGTTGCTTGCCGCAGTGACACGGTGAGGAAATCCACATCGCCGTTTGTCTCATAGGTCGATGCGCCGACCACCGAAATCAGTGATTCGGTGGGTCGAGATGCCCCAGGCGACAACACGTAATACGGAAGTCGAACAACCAGCCCGAGTGTGATGACCACCACCACGAGAATGAACCCGATTGAGGTGGCCCAACGCCGACGGCGGCTCCAATGCGGCGCTTCAGTCTCGATGACTGGCACGCGATCTTCTTCGTTGTGCTCGACCACGAGACTCCATTGCCGGCCGCTGAGTGCAGCGGATTCACCCAAGTAACGGGTTCAGCCTGCCATGCCCAACGCCATAATCCGGCGCGCCCGGCAACGGGGTGCGAGAATAAGAGGAGTGACAACAACAAATCAGTGGCAGCCGATCTACGGCGATGACATCGGACCAACAACTTCCGACCGAATCCGATCTGGGGTTGGTCTTGGCGTTGTGCTCGCCCTACTCGGCGCCGCCCTCGCCGCTGGTCTTGCGCTTTCGGTCGCAGCACTCTTCGGGCTTTTCGGCGCTGTAGCCGGCTGAGATGGCAGGCCGTCAACTCAACGAAACCGTCGCCCGTCAACGTCGTGCTGCGCTTGCAGGCTATGGCGACGACATCACCACAGCGCGCGAGCTACTCAGTGACGTCGACGCGAACGTCCGGGCTACGGCCCTCGGGGCGTTACACCGACTTGGAGCCCTCACGAAAAAGGAACTCCTCATTGCCGCTCGTGATCCCAACCCGATCGTTCGACGCCGCGCATGCACCGAATCAACATCATGGAACGGTTCAATTGGAGACCCAATCGATGACGAGGTCGCATCTGCTATCGCTCTGCTGTTAGACGACGAAGACATTTCCGTCGTGGAGGTTGCCGCGTGGGCTTGCGGTGAACGTCCTCCTGTTTCGAATACAACGATCGCCCGACTGAGTGAGATCGCAACTACTCATGATGACGCGTTGTGTCGCGAATCAGCCGTTGCTGCACTCGGCGCGCTAGGAGACCCGTCGGGCCTTCCCGCCATCCTTTCTGCAACAACAGACAAAGCCACTGTTCGCCGCCGTGCAGTCATCGCTCTTGCGCCATTCGAGGGACCCGAAGTCGATGCCGCGATCGAACAAGCAACCACCGACCGCGATTGGCAAGTCAGACAAGCAGCTGAGGACCTCAGTCCATAAACATGACCTTGAGTGCATCGAATGATTCGACGCAATGGCCCGCTCCGAGCACAACAGATTCGAGCGGTGCCTCTACAAGGTGCACGGGAACTTCAGTTTCGGATTCGATGCGCAGATCAAGACCGCGCAACATGCCACCGCCACCAACCAAGTAAATGCCTTGTTCGATGAGATCCTGAGCCAATTCAGGGGGGGCTTGACCAAGGCATGCAATCACTGCATCGACCATGGCCGAGACTGGTTCGTCGATCGCTTCGCGAACTTCTTCGGCGGTAAGCACCACCGTCTTCGGTAGACCGCTCATGAGTTCGCGACCACGAACCTCGGCGGCGTATTCATTCTCGGTCGGCCACGCCGAACCAATCGTGACTTTGATTTCTTCGGCAGTACGTTCACCAACAGCGATTCCGTATTCGCGGCGGATATAGGTCTGGATTGCTGCGTCGATATCGAAGCTTCCGACACGAACAGCTTCGAGAGCAACAACTCCACCAAGAGAAATCAAAGCGACTTCGGAAGTGCCTCCACCGATGTCAATAACCATGTTGCCAAGGGGCTCATTAATAGGGAGTCCCGAACCGATTGCTGCAGCCATTGGCTGTTCGATCAAGTGAGCCTCGGCCGCACCTGCGCGACGCGCCGCTTCTGTCACTGCACGCTGTTCAACAGCGGTAATAGCCGATGGCACGCAGATGACCACTCGAGGTCGGTTGAATCGATTGACACCAACTCGCTGAAGGAGCAAGCGAATCATGCGCTGGGTGACTTCGAAATCGGTGATGGCGCCCTTACGGAGAGGCCGAACAGCGACGATGTAGCTCGGAGTACGGCCGATCATCTGCCAGGCCTCGTGCCCCATGGCAAGAACATCCTGAGTGCGGCTGTTCAGGGCAATTACAGAAGGTTCATTGAGCACAATGCCTTCGCCGCGCACATACACAAGCGTGTTTGCCGTACCTAGATCGATTGCAATATCGCGTGCCATCTCAACGACCCCCGAGCCGGCGCTTGTCGGCGTCTTGTACCGGACGAACTGGACGAGGTGGCGTCGAAGGAACCGGAGGCGTGCTCAAGGCATCCATCTCGCGCTGAAAGTCGTCGACACTCGACATGAAATGTGTGGGCTTGCGGTTACGAATCCAAACAATTACCGACCCGACAAGACTAACGACGACTGCGATCAGGAGGAATGCAACGCCGCTCATGCCAGAACTCCGCGGTCATTCACATCGGTGATGTGCTGCGCCGAGCGCGCCCATTGCGAGCCACCGTCGAAGAATTCCTTTTTCCAGATCGGAACTGATTCTTTCAACGTGTCGATCGCAAACTCACATGCATCGAACGCCGCGCCGCGATGCGGTGAGGAGACAGCAACAACAACAGAAGATTCGCTCAGCAGCACTCGGCCTTCGCGATGCCAGAGCGCGACTCGACCCAGGTCGGGCCAGCGCCGTCGGGCTTCGTCAGCTACCGCGGTGAGGCGAGGGATGACCTGTTCAGCCCAGGCTTCGTAATCAATATGAGTAACCCCGCTTGAGCCGTCGGCGTGATCTCGAACCAAACCGCTGAAAACGACTACTGCTCCGCAGCCAGGTAGTGCCACCCAGTCGGTTGCGATCCCGACATCGAGCGATTGGTCGGTCAACGCGATCCAATCGTCGGAGGTAGGCGGCGTAAGAGTCACGGTTTCCTATCGTAGTGGGGGCCGCGGCCAACTCTGCGGGGCCCACCACTACATTCGCCCCCATGCCGTTCCCCGATGACCCGGATGACGATGCCGGGTTCATCCCGCCTTTGCCCCAAGACGACAGATTGTGGCGACATCCTTCAGAGATGGACGGGCCGCAAGCGCTTTCCTCCGCCCGTTATCGTCGATCCTCACGCTCAGGTCTCGCGGCGTTCATCCTCATTCTGGTAATTGCAATCGGAACCGGAATCGCCGCGTTTGGCACATTTCACTCCGGAGGTGCCGCTCACGACCGAACTGCCGTTGCGAGCGGTCCAGGAGCCGGTGAACTGCCCGACGAGGTTCTGGCGTCACTCTCATCGGCAGTCGTTCAAATCACCATCGATGGACCAGTCATCGTGACGGTCACCACCGGAGTAATGATTCGGCCAGACGGCCATGTACTTACCGCGTCCGATCCACTCAACGATGCACGTTCGATCACTGTCACTCTCATCGACGGACGTTCTTTCAATGCCACTGTCGTCGGGACTGATCCTTCTGATGACATTGCGGTCATTGACATCGAGGCCTCAGGCCTGACAACTGCTGTCGCTGGCGACGTCGGGTCTCTCGCACAAGGAGACACGGTCTATGTCGTCAGCCGAACCGAAACCGACCGTCGGGCGTGGGTCGCATCGGCAGTTTTTCAATCATCAGGAATGCGCGTCGACACAACTGATGGGATGTCACTTCACGACATGATTGGGTCGACACTCGAAGCGACTCCGCCAACTCCTTCGGCGGTGCTTTGCACTCGCTCTGGTTCCGTCATCGGACTTTTCACATCACGCACGTCTGCGTCATCTCGAACAATTGCAACGACCTCGGTCCCGTCGACCCTCACCCTCCCGACCTCGCATACGGAATTCGCACACTCAATCTCGTGGGTTACACATGTCGCCGATGACATCATCGCCACCGGAGCCGTGCATCGCGCGTGGCTCGGGATCGTAAGCACCGATGCCACAGAAGGTGGCGCATTGATTCAATCGGTAAGTGCGAAAAGTCCCGCCGAGATCGCCGGACTTGCTTCAGGTGACCGCATCACCGCCCTTGAAAAACGACCGATACGCAATAGTTCTGATCTCGTCGTCGCTCTTCGCCACTTCGCAGCAAATGACTCGGTAACCATCGAATTCAACCGTCAAGGATCAGCGAGTTCGACAACCGTCAGGCTCATCGACCGGACGTGAGATGTCGGCGGATGAGAACCGCCGCTGCACCCGCTGCACCCAAGACAAAGGCGCTCACGGTCCCGAGCGCCAGGTTCTGACGATGACGTGGGGTCAGTCGAGCCCATACGCCGCCCCTGT
>CAFBRD010000015.1_pt1 | contig 21913 bp, 20 predicted proteins | sample 7270131 | NCBI WGS metagenome assembly CAFBRD01 (sample SAMEA6814191, study PRJEB35770) | freshwater metagenome | biome: Freshwater; feature: Freshwater reservoir; material: water | place: Czech Republic | collected 2016-11-09 | depth 30m m | reverse complement strand
GTTGAACAGGGTGCTGACTGGGTGGAGCTCGATGTCCACCTCAGTGCTGATGGGGAGGTCGTGGTGCATCACGACCCCGTTTTGGCCGATGGACGCGTTATCGGTGACTTGGCATTCGACGAGTTGCCCGAATTCATCCCCAGACTTCTCGATGTGCTCGGTTCGTGCGCGCCACTCGGCGTGAACGTGGAAATCAAACCTGATGGGTTGGCGTCACTTCGATCACTTCTTATCGAACGCGTTGTGGAGCTTCTTGTTTCTTTCGGTGAAGAACGCGAATTTCTGGTTACGTCGTTTGATCACGACATCGTTGATGAAGTGCGAGCATTGGCTCCAACGCTTCGCACCGGACTACTTAACGCTGACGGGGGATCGCTCGAGTCCGATCTTGAACGTGCCGCCAGAGACGGACACTCCTCGATTAATCCATGGCATGGCCTGGTCGATCAAAAATTTGTAGACCGGGCGCACGCGCTTGGCGTTGCGGTGAATGTTTGGACTGTCGACGATGAGCAAGACATTCGTGTCTTATCCGAAGTTGGAGTCGACGCGATCATTACAAACGTGCCGCGATTTTGCCGCCAAGTTCTCAGCGCGGGGTAGCCCGAGGAATGACCAACGACAACGTGTCAGGTTCATAGCGAAGTTCGAGGTGCTCGACATCGCCGAGGTAGTCGCCATCGACCTGATGTGGAACCGGTCCGTATCCATCGACTTCTACGTGAGTGACATCAGAGTGAAACGAGACGTTGCGATCATTTCGCAAACGTTTTCCGGATCCAAGCGTTGAAGAAAGAATTCTTGCGAGTGGAATCGCGTCGAGGGTGCGAAGTGTCACGATGCTGAGCGGTCGATCCAGCGTCGCCTCGGGAGCAACCGTAAAGGGCCGAGTGCCAATAAAGGTGTACGGATCAGTATTGAGACAGACCGTAAACATCGCGTCGTCGACTGTCGGCTGACCTTCGACTCGTACTGCGAAGTGAGATCGCTTCCGGTCGTACTTTCGAATCCATGTTTCGAGTGCTGCCCAGCCAAACAGAGCGTGGTTTGCCCACCGCTTCAGTGATCCGCGTCGCTCCACTTCAGCAACCACGGCTGCATCGAAACCAATACCGACATGAAAAAGGAAGTAGCGGCCGTTTACGGATCCGAGACCGATGCGCTTGATCGATCCGTGGGAAAGGGCATCGAGGAGCGCGGCGGTCGCCTCGATTGGATCATCGGGAAGACCAAGTGTGCGAGCGAACACGTTGGTCGATCCGCCCGGTACCGCAGCGAGAGCGGTGGAAGTCCCGGCGAGGCCATTTGCCGCTTCGTTCAATGTGCCATCTCCGCCGAGTACGACAACGACGTCGGTTCCATCGGCGGCGGCGGCTGCGGCCAGCCGAGTCGCGTGGCCGCGCCGTGCGGTCTCGGCGACCGTAACGACGTGGTCGGCAGCGAGGGCTTTGGCAATAACTACCCGTCCCCGGGCAGTGACCGAAGAGGCCGAAGGATTGACAATGAGGAGCAGCTTCACAAGGTCTTGGACCGTAGCGGAGGCCTGAAGGTGACGTCGTGGCCCATCTCCCTAGAGAACGTTGCCGTGTGATTTGGCCCCGACCCCATTCTGCGGGCAGGATTCGCTCTATGAACGTTGTCGTTTGTGTCAAGCAGATCCCGGACCCGGCTGATCCTGGTGCGTTGGATCCCACTACTAAAACCCTGAAGCGAGATGGCAAGCTCATCCTCGACGAATCTGATTCGTACGGTGTTGAGATGGCGCTGCAGCTTGTGACCACTGCCGGTGGTGGTGAAGTCACGCTCGTCTCCATGGCTCCTAATGGTGAAGTATCCGGTCTTCGCACCGCACTTGCTATGGGTGCGGCCAAGGCGATTCTCGTGAGCGACGATGCACTCGCTGGTAGCGATGCTCTCGCTACTGCCAAGGTGCTCGCCAAGGCCATTCAGCGTGTCGAAGGTGCAGACCTTGTTCTCACAGCGACCGAATCGAGTGACGGTTACACCGGCACGGTTCCTGAACAGATCGCTGGTCTGCTCGACCTTCCGTCGGTCACCTTTGCCAAGTCGATCAGTGTTGAAGGCAGCACGATCAAGATCCAGCGTCAGACCGAAGCTGGTTATGACGATGTCGAATGCCCGCTTCCCGCCGTTGTGTCGGTGACAGCCGGTGTTGTGGAACCTCGTTACCCGTCCTTCAAGGGCATCATGGCGGCGAAGTCAAAGCCGGTCGACACACTCACCGTTGCCGACCTTGGTCTTGACGCAAGTCAGGTCGGTTGGGCCGGTGCCGGCCAGCAGATCGTTTCCATTGCCGAAGCCCCCGCTCGCGAGGCTGGTGAAGTCTTCGAAGACGACGGCACCGCCGCTGAGAAGATCGTCGCTTTCCTCGACGAACTCAAGGTTCTCTAGGAGGAATTGATCATGGCTCTTTCGAAGATTTGGGTGCTCGCCGAAGCAACAGACGGCAAAGTCACCACCAGCACACTTGAACTACTCACCAAGGCTCGTTCACTGGCCGACACGGTTGAAGCGATTTACTCCGGTAGCGACGCCGACGCGGTTGCTGGCCAACTCGGTGAGTACGGCGCGTCGAAGGTCTACACAACTGGCGATCTTGCTGGTGCACTTGCGGGTGTTCCGGTCTCAGGTGCAATCGCTGCATTGGTCGACGGCGGCAACGCCCCCGACGCGATCATCGCGGCCACGTCCTACTACGGACGTGACGTCGCTGGTCGACTTTCGGTCAAGCTCGACCGAACGGTTATCACGAACAACACCGACCTCGAGGTCGACGGGTCAAGCCTCGTCACGACTGAGCCTGTGTTTGGTGGAACCACCGACGTGAAGACAACCTTCACCGCCGCTGGCCCTCACCTCGTGCTGGTGCGTCCGAAATCGTTTGTTGCCGAGTCCGCTGGTGGCAGTGCTGCAGCAGTCGAGACCATCGTCGTTCCTGACGGTGGCAAGAGCGCCGGGGCAAAGGTCATCACTCGTCACGTTGAAGAGCGTGAAGGCCCGTCGCTCGACGAAGCCGCCGTCGTCGTTTCTGGCGGACGTGGTTTGGGCGAGCAGGAAAAGTACGCTCTCATCGAAGAGTTGGCCAAGCTTCTTAATGCCGCCCCTGGTGCATCACGCGCCATTGTCGATGCTGGTTGGGTTCCCTACAGCTACCAGGTCGGACAGACCGGCAAGGTCGTTAAGCCAACGGTGTACATCGCTGCTGGTATTTCCGGTGCGACGCAGCACATGGTCGGCATGAAGGGCTCAAAGAACATCATCGCAATCAATAAAGATGCCGAAGCGCCGATCTTTGCAGTCAGCGATCTCGGAATCGTTGGCGACGTTCACAAGGTTCTGCCGCAACTCATCGAGGCTCTCAAAGCTCGCTGATCTTCAACTCTGTTTTGTTCAAACGCCCCGGTCACCCACCGGGGCGTTTGTCGTTCTGCAGCGAGTCGCCTGACAGACTGAAGATTCGCGACTGATGGAGACCGCTGTGTTTGCACTCTTCGATTCAATCTTTGGGCTACCCGGACATCCGTTGTTGGTGCACGCCGCAGTTGTACTTGTTCCTCTCGCAGCAATCGGAACAATCGTGATCGCATTCTGGCCAGCCGCTCGTAATCGGATTGGTTGGATCACTGCAGCACTCGGAGTCGTCGGATTCTTCTTTGCATTTTTCGCAAAGGAAAGTGGCGAAGCGTTACTTGAAACGGTCCGAGTCACCGAAAATGTGAAATCTCATGCCGAAATGGGCGATCAGGGATTGATCGGAGCATTCCTTGTTGGTGGAAGTGCGTGCACGCTGATGTTGTTCGATCAGTTCGTGAAAGAACGGGCGAAGCGTGACCTTCCCGAACTTTCGATAACTCGGCCACTGCGCACACTTATTGCGGTCTTTGCCGTCGTGCTGAGCATCTTTGGAACAGTGCTTGTGATCAATGTTGGCCATAGCGGGGCCAAGGCCACTTGGGAGAATAAGAACAACGCTCCGACAGTCAGTTACGAAGGCGACTAAAAAAACTCACACCAGTGGCCATGGGTAGCGGTGGCCACTCTCATCGATGGGAAGTACTCCTTCGCGGACAAGTGCTCGTGCTCGACCGAGGATGGCATCTTGTTCGAATGTGCCGAGGAGTTCGGCAACAGAACGAGGAAGTCCTTCGTCGATCAGTTCCTGAAGGTCGCTGAGCAAATCTTGATCGATGTCTTCTCCGCCGAAATCCCAAATGACGGTTCGCAGTTTGAATTCAGCGTGAAACGACAGGCCGTTATCGATTCCCCAAATATGGCCCTCGGAATCGATCAAACAATGGCCGCCTTTACGGTCGGTGTTGTTGCACACGAAATCGAACGCGGCCATGCGTTGCAATTGATCATGGGTTGATTCGTCTTCAAGCATGGTGAAGTAGTGCTGCTCGAAGTCGGCATCGATGAATCGCTGTACAGAACCAATGCCGTGGGGTGCGTCATCGCGGGCAATCGTAAAGGGAACAACATCCCAGCCGAGCGCGTTGCTGAGTTCGTAAGCAGCAACCTCACGTTTCCAAAGCCCGTCAGGGAAATCCCACAAAGGTCGTTCGCCGATATGGGGTTTATAGATCACGCGTGTGGAGCGTTCGCCCAATGTCGCTTCGGCGAGGAACGTTGCGTTCGAACTCCACGGCATTTTTCCGATGAGTTCGATCTCGCCGCCCGCAACGATTTTGTTGAGATCATCGCTGGTTAGTTCAGACGAGGACATGGGTGGCCACCCGGATCCATCGGTCGACCGCACAGCCGGCAGGCGGGTCGACCGGCTCGAACGATGTCATTGCCAACGGCGATAAATGCCGCAACCTGCGCGCGAGTAATTCGGATGCGAGCAGTTGCCGGATCAAAATCGAAATCCTCGGCGAAGTCATCTTCATCGTCGATGTCGGGCATTTCTTCGGCGACGATCATGAGCCGGTCGTCATCTTCCTCGTAAGCGACGGCGAGCCCTCCAACGATCCATTGCATCTCTTCCGGGCTCACCGCCGAGAGGGGGGCGATGAATTGACCGGGATGGATTGCAGGAAGGTCGGTGAGAATTCCTTCGAGGTATTCACAGAGGGCAGCGACTTGTTGCTTTTCCATCTTGAACGAAACGATTCGACCAGCATCTCGAACCTGAATGAAGAACGTTCGGCGTCCCGGTTCACCAAAGACACCCGGAACAATGCTGTCGGGTTCGGTGAATTCCCAAGATTCACTCATGACAGTCCGAGTTTCGAAAGGTCGTCACCAGTTGAGTTCACGCTAAGGACTGCAGGACCAGAGGCTGAATAGAGAATGGCGGAGATCGAACATGGTGAAACAACGATTCGCTGGAAGAGATCAAGGTGAGTGCCGAGCGCTTGTGCGACGGCTGCCTTGATCGGGTCAGCATGCGAAACCGCCACGATGGTCTGGCCCGGATGTTTCGCTACGAGCGCGTCGAGTGCTCCGACCATTCGTGTTTGCATCTCGGCAAATGATTCGCCATTTGGGAACCGGAATCCGCTTGGATAGCGCTGCACGGTGTTCCACTCGGGCAACTTGCGAAGTGCATCGAGTTTTTTGCCGGTCCAGTCGCCGAAATCGCATTCGAGCAGACCGCGATCGATCTGCACTTTGAGTTTTCGTTCGCGGGCGATTGGCTTGGCAGTTTCGCGAGTGCGTTCGAGGGGCGAGGCGTAGATCGCGGCAACCTTTGTCAGTTTGCCGATCCGGCTCGCTGCCACCTCGGCTTGGGCGACCCCGGTGTCGGCGAGGTGAAGTCCTCGAGCGCGTCCTGGAAGGGTGGATCCGGTCGTGGGCGTTTGCCCGTGTCGGACCAAGAGGACGAGCGTCGGAGCGGGGGCAGATTTCGTGCGGGCCATGGGAGTCAGAGCCTACCGAGCGACTCTGGTCACCGGACCGGTCGGGCGGGTTTGGATTGTTGATGTCGGGAACGATGAGGTCACCGGCTACGGTTGCGACCGCCTGCCGCCGCCCCCCGGTCGATGCGGCATCAAGTTCATGAGGATGGTCAGCACAATGTTGGGACGACGAGTAGGCGCAGGTGTTGTAGCTCTTGCCCTGGTGTGCATGATCGGCCTCAGTGGCTGCAACCAAGACAACACGCCGAAGGAATACAACACGCTTACGCAGCAGAACTTTCTTGAGCTGTGCACCAATCGCTATTACGACAGCACCAACAGCACCATCGCTCAGACTGGCAACACCATTAAGTCCGGAATCGATGCATCGAGCCAAGACCAGTGCCAGTGCCAGTACGACGTGTTCGTAAAGCAGATGCCGATCAATAAGTCCGCAGCACAAGCACAGTCTGGTTATACCGGCACCAACTTCACCGATCTCAACTCGAAGTTGAAGACCGATCCCGAGGCCGCGTGGGCAGCTGTGCCCGAAAGCATTACGAATGCCGTGAAAGCGTGCATGAGCAATTCCTCATCAGGAACTGCGACAGCTCTTTCAACGACAACGACAACTGCAGGCTGAGCGCTCGTAGCGTTACTTCGCTGCTGGCTTCTTCTTCTCTGGAAGTCCGAGGCGAACAACTGGCTCGGCCCACTGCGGCCAACGAGCGCGACTTTTCTCAGCGAGTTTGCGCATCAGTGCGATTGCGCCGGGATCATCGTCGCCAGGTCGAGCTTCGATCGAACCGTCGGCGATCATCCGTTGCATGATTTCGCGTCCTAACTCGGTTCGAACGATGGTGAGTGTCCAGTCGTTGTCCTTGCCAATGCCGCCGGTTGAAATGTCGGCATGTTCGGCAGCGAAATCGGGGCAGTGCGTGCAGCCTTCACGTGTCCAGTCGTGACATTCCTTGAGATTGACCTCGTGGTAGCTGCCATCGCGGGTCCAGATTTGGAAGACGCCCTTGATGTTCATCTTGGTGATCTCGGCCTTCGGGATGCGGTACTTCGCTTCGAAAAGTTCTTCGAAGATCGCGTCGTCGAATGTCTTCGAACAGAGGAGTCCAATGTTGAACACGATCGGCTTGGATATTTTTCCGATTTTCCGGTTCCACATCACAGGGGCAATTGATGACTGGCAGCTCATACCGACAAGGGCGAGACGGCTGAGGCCGCGTTCTATTGCTTCGTCAATCGCAAGGGTATTGGCGGAGTATGTGTAACGACTACCTGCGCCAGCGAGAACTTCTTCGCGATTGGTGGCAACGCCGGGTATTGCTTTCCAGGTCGCGGCATCGCCGCCTTCGAGATACGACGTGAGCGCACCGTCGATGTAGTCGTTGTCGAGAGCCCAGATGAGTAACGCAGAAACTAAGCCGCCGTCCTGGCCCATGCGATGGACCATGTCATCGGAAGCGCGAGTGAGAAGAATGTCGGAGTAAATGCCGGCAACTTCATCGTCGGTCCGATCTCGGCCGAAGAGGTGCTCATTGGCTTCCGGTTCCCAAGAACGAAACCGGGGGCATGCTCGCGTGCAACTCGTGCAGCCCTTTTGACCATGCCCACAATCGGTTGGTCCAAGTTCGTCTTCGATATGGAATGGCTTGTAGCCGCCTGCTTCGTGGTTGTAGCCAATGACGTCGTGCGGGCAAGCAATGACGCAGCCGGCACAGCCGGTGCACAAGCCCGAGGTGATGACCTCGTCAAAGAGTTCCTTCCACTGGAACGTCCAACGCTCGGCCTTGGCAGGTGTTTCCGTGGTGCTCATAGAGGCCGAATCTACCCCTCAGGGGAAGGATTGATGACCTCGAGCGAAACGATTGGACGACGCGGGCTGGCGTCGGAAGACTGTCGCCTATGGACCTCAACTATCCGGCAGACGCAGAGGCCTACCGCAGCGAAGTTCGCGGGTGGCTTGAAGAGAACCTTCCCAAGGGATGGTTCGAACCCGGTTTCGAGATGAGCGCCGATGATCGAGCGCTTTTTCTTGAGCAATGGACGAGCAAGCTCTATGGCGGCGGCTGGATTTGCGCGTCATGGCCAAAGGAATACGGCGGCAAAGGTCTCACGACGATGCAGGCGGTTGTTGTCGCCGAAGAGTTCGCAAATGCTGGGGCTCCGATGCGCGCCGATTTCTTTGGCGACACGCTTGTTGGCCCAACCATTCTTCAATGGGGAACCGAAGAGCAGAAACAGGAATTCCTTCCCAAGATTCTTTCCGGAACTATCGCGTGGTGTCAGGGCTTCAGTGAGCCCGATGCGGGTTCTGATCTTGCCAACCTCGGTACAAAAGCCGTGCTTGATGGCGATGAATGGGTCATCAACGGTCAAAAAATCTGGACCACTCAAGGATTCATCGCCGACTACGTCTTCATCCTCTGCCGCACCGATGCTGATGCACCGAAGCACAAAGGCATCTCGTATTTGCTTTGCCCCATGGATCAGCCCGGTGTCGAAGTTCGGCCCATCAAGCAGGTCGATGGTTCAGCGGAATTCGCTGAAGTGTTTTTCACCGACGCGCGCTGCCCGAAGGAAAACGTTGTTGGTGGCCTGAACAATGGTTGGTCGGTTGCGATGACCACGCTCGGTTTTGAACGCGGGACATCAGCCACGACTGGTTACCGACGTTTCGAGACGGAGTTGAATCACATCATCGCGGTTGCGAAGCAAAATGGATCGATCAACGACCCGCTGATCCGTCAGCGCATTGCGCTTGCTTGGTCGAAAGTTCAGATCATGCGAATCAACGGGCTCCGCTCGCTTACGGCAGTTGTTCAGAATCGCAAAGACTTCGGCGTCGCTGCTCTCGGCGCGACGAACAAGATTTTCTGGAGTGAGTATCACCAGCAGGTGATGGCACTCGCGATGGATGTTCTTGGCCCACAAGCGCAGCTACTTCTCGGCGATTCTGGTTCTGAAGAATCGGTGCCTGGTTATGGTCGTCGGGCGGTAAATCCGCAGTACCCGGCGAATGCACTTCAGTCGTCGTTTTTCTTCAGTCGGTCCGAGACCATTTGGGGTGGGACCTCTCAAATTCAGCGCAATATCGTGGGGGAACGAGTGTTGGGTCTTCCCAAGGAGCCCAAGGTCACAGCCTGATTTGAAGGGGGTGACGGGGGGCCGGAAAGCGCCCCGACTACCCTTATCTGGTCATGTCTGATGTACCCCCCACGTCGGGAGGATCGGTGCCCCCGTGGGATCCCGGTAGTCCTCCAGGGCGCTCTTCCACCTCTCCTGATCGCCGAGTGCTTGGCTCATCGAAGACGCCAGCAGCGCCGGGCTCGGCTGCCTCTGGGTCGGCTCCAAATTTTCGTCATGCCAAGCCACCTAAGCGGGGTAGGACGGTGCTGAAGGTGGGTATCGGCGTTGTCGTGCTTATTGCCGTCAGCGTTGCAGCGGTCGCGGGTTACGGCTGGTATCGCTACAACCAGATCCATCGAGATTCCTTGGCGCTGGCATCCTCGTCGGGAGGGGTGCAGAACTTCCTGATTGTCGGATCCGACAGCCGCGCTGTGGTGTCGAAATCAGATGTCAATTCTTCAGCGTTTCTCAATGCGCCAGGCGCGCAAGAAGCTGGTCAGCGTTCTGACACGATCATGATCGTCAGAGTCGATTCGAAGAACAAGACCGTTGATCTCATGTCGTTCCCGCGTGATTTGTGGGTTCCAATTCAGCCATCTGGTAGCGAAGAACGCATCAACACTGCGTTTGCTCAGGGAAAAGACAGCGCTGATGGTGCTCAACGATTGATCAATACAATCAAGGCTGATTTCGATATCGACATTAATCACTATGTCGAAATCAACTTCAAGAGTTTCAAGGGGATCACTGAAGCAGTCGGAGGAATTCCGCTTTATTTCGAGAATCAAGTTCGGGACAAAAACTCGGGCTTCTACATGTTTGGCACTGGTTGTCAGACGATTGATGGCGATGCTGCGCTCGCCTATGCCCGTTCGCGTCACCTCGAATACCTCGATCCAAAAACTAAAAAATGGATTGAGGATCCAAGCGCCGATCTAGGTCGGATCTCGCGCCAAACCATCTTCATGCGGACGATGCTTGATCGAGCCCAGGCGAAGTTTGGATCGATGGATCTCAAGGCCGTGAATAGTTTGGTGTCATCGACCGCAGACAATCTGAGTCTCGATTCAAAGCTGAGTATCGGAGACTTGGTCTCGCTTGGAAAATCATTCAAAGGATTCTCGGGCGATCAGATTGTCACTCACGCACTGCCGGTTTATATAGACATGACAAATGGCGGTGCCAGCATTCTTCGCCTCGATACTGCAGCCGGAGAAGATGTTCTGAATATCTTCCGCGGCGTTCCTGCCGGGACCGTCATGCCGAAATCGGTGGTGGTGAGTGTTACGAATGCAACAGGAACGAAGGGTCGGGCTGTCGAAGTCGCTGCTCGGTTGAAGCAACTTGGGTTCACGGCGACCTCTGGTGGCGATATCGCGAAATCTCAGACGACTACCTCGATTAAGTATTTGCCTGGCTTCGAGAAACAGGCTGATCTGCTTCGACGTCAACTCGGAGGAATCGCTGAGATCCAGGCCGATAAGACTCTCAAAAGCTCGGCTCCGGTCGTGCTTATTCTCGGTTCATCGTTCACCGGCGTTCTCGCTGAACCAGTGCCGACAAGTTCGACAACAACAACCACAGGTGCTCCTGGTTCCTCAACCTCGAGCACAACGGGACCTGTCACCACGGTGAAACCGGGTGAAGTCACTGAATTGGTGGGGGTTCAAGCAGGCAAGGCCCCTGAAGGCGTCGTCTGCAAGTGACCGGTAGTGCCGGAACACTCGCCGGGGTCGTGCAACACGCGGCGGATCAACAGCCCGACGCGGTTGCCTTGATCGATGACATCGGGACGATCACATTTGCTGAACTCAATCAGCGCATTTCGGCGACTATCGATGTGGTCGACGGTCTTCTTGACGCGACGGTGCCTGTCGCTGTCATCGGTCCGAACCATCGCACCTGGATCGAGCTGTATTACGCAGTGCCAGCAAGTGGTCGACTGCTCGTCTTTTTAAATCATCGTCTTCATGCACAGGAGCTCGCGTCCATGATCGAACGATCGGGAGCGGGAATTGTTGTCGGCAGTTCAGACGATATTGAGCGACTTCGTGACGTGGGTGTCGAACTGCCACTGTTCAACTGGGCAGCCTGGTCTGCTCTGGTCGATGGTGCCGGGAACGTGGGTGTCGAGCACCGCATCGATCCCGAGTCGCCGGCGTGGTTGCTCTTCACGAGCGGAACCACTGCGGCACCGAAGGGAGCGTTGTTGTCCCACAAGGGTCTGCTGGCATCGGTTGCGGCGAGCACGGCAGCTCGTCCAGTTGGAATCGGCGATGTCTATGTGTTTCCCTTCCCGCTCTGTCATGTGGCTGGCTACAACGTGATCCATCGTCATGCTCACTGCCGGCCAGTTGTTCTCATGCCTGGGTTTGCGGCAGCAGATTTCTGCGAAATCGTGGCGCGTGAACAAGTGACGTCGACATCGCTTGCCGCAACCATGCTCGCGTCACTCGTTGATCTTCTTGATGTTGAACCTGAACGTATTGCGCAACTGCGTTCTCTTACGTCGATCGCTTATGGCGCAGCCCCGATGCCAGCGTCGTTGTTGCGAAAAGCAGATTCGTTGTTGAGCGTCGATTTTGGCCAGGGCTACGGCATGACAGAACTTTCGGGCAATGCGGTTTTCTTGAATGCTGCAGCGCATCGACGTGGGCTTGAAGGCGACGTGAGTCTGCTCGAGGCTGCTGGTGTTCCCGTTGATGGGGTCGAGGTTCGACTGGTCGACGATGACGGGATTGCCGTGGCTGACGGTCAGCTCGGAGAAATCACGATTCGCGCGGAGCAGGTGATGCTGGGGTATCTCGATGATGAGGCAGCTACATCAGCAGCACTGTGTGACGGGTGGCTGTACACGGGCGATATCGGTCGAATGGCGGATGGATTGCTCTATGTCGTTGATCGGAAGAAGGACATCATCATCACCGGTGGCGAAAATGTTTCCTCGCTTGAGGTCGAAGCGTCAGTACTCGACTATCAAGATGTCGCTCGAGTCGCTGTTGTAGGCATGCCCGATGCGACATGGGGTGAAAATGTCTGTGCTGTTGTTGTGACGGTGCCTGGGGTCAAACTCGATCCTGTTGCCCTAGTCGCCCATGTGCGGCAATCGCTGGCCGGATTCAAAGTCCCCCGACACGTTGTTGTGGTCGATGAATTACCGGCGACAGCCTCCGGCAAGGTCAGAAAGGCGGACCTCCGTCGTTGGTTATCGGAAAATCCCGGGCTTCTCGGCAAGCGGCTCTGACCATCGTTCGTCATGGTCGCGTGATCATGCGCGGTTTTGCGTGAGGTCGATGATGGACTGATGTCCATGTCGACAACCTCCAACAGTGCTGCGAACGCTAAGACAATCGTGAACGAGGGAAAATCGACTTCGTTCCCGCCCGAATTCGATGCTTACGTAGCCAGAACTCAGTCATGGCTCGATTTGTTGGCCCTCTCAACGATCTGGCTGGTGCTCGCGATTTTCACTGGGCAGAAACAGATCGATCTCATTCCGATCTGGTTAGTGTGCCGACTCGCGATTTCGGTGGTCTATCTCGTCGATCTCATCATCCGCTCGAGACTTTCGGGACGCGGATTGAGGTACGCGATTTCGCGCCCAGACCTAATGGTCGCGGTGATCATTCCGCCAGTGCGAATTTTCGCGAGCATGCGCCTTCTTCGGAAGCTTTTCAGTCGAGGAAACCTCGCGTTGTTCATGACTGTGGCCTTGATCTTGATGTTGAATGCAGCAGTAGTTGTTTGGGAATTCGAGTCGCGAGCACCTGGTGCGAATATCACGACGCTCGGAAACGCGCTGTGGTGGTCGGTTGTAACGGTGACCACAGTTGGTTATGGCGATTACACGCCGGTCACGCTCGGTGGTCGACTCACAGCAGTGGCATTGCTCGTGCTTGGACTTGTCTCATTGGCCGTTCTCACGGCTCAAATCGCGTCGAATTTCCTCGAGCAAGGTCAAGTGGCCCAGGCCAGTCCCGATGAACAGCGATCAACATCAGAATCGAACTAGAGCGCCCTCGGGGCGATTCGAACGCCCGCACACGCCTCCGGAGGGCGATGCTCTATCCCCTGAGCTACGAGGGCTGGATAGCCGTATGACCCTAGCCGAGCCCCCGCCAGCCACATTCGGTTCACTGCAAGACGTTGATGGCCCGTGCTGCGACGAGAACGATCGTCACGAGGGCTGAACCCGATTGCAACATCATCAGTGCCTTTGTCCGACGGGTGAGGGGCATTGTGTCAGTGGGGCTAAATGCAGTCGAGTTCGTAAAACTTGTGTAGAGGTAATCGAAAAATGTCGGCGACCACGTATCGGTGAAGACATCGGGTGCCGCTTGTTGGGGGAAGATGAAGTCGTGAGACTGCACCGGGACGTTGTAGCGGACGGCAGGGCCGCCGCCATCGAGTTCCCAGTACCAAAGAGCGAAGACGATGACATTGTTAAACCACAGTGCAATCGCTGAATAGATCAGCGGTTTGCCATCGATGTTGGTGTTGCTCAAGAGGTCATGGACTAAGAGTCCAAGCGCGCTGATGTTGGCCACTGAAATGACGGCAATGAGCAGAATCGAAACAACGCGCAAAATGGTGGCTTCAGAATCACGTCGGTCGGGATTGGTGATCACAAGGGGGATCACCAAAAGTGCTTCCAGGGCTGGAAGTAACCACCGGGGACCGATAATCAGTGTCGATGGCAGGAAGAGGTACAACGCAAACGCAGCGACAAGGGCGATTGCCGCTGGCCAGCGAGGTTCGCCGTGGAGGGGAGTTCCTGGAGATGCCATGTGAATTAGCTCGTTCCCTTAGGACTGCCGTGATTGATGTCTGCCTTTATCGGTGTTCGACGCCCACCGCAGTAAGTTTCGTGCGGAAATCGGCGTAGCCGCGATCAAGAAGATCGACGCCGTGAATCAGACTTTCGCCCTCAGCGGCAGCAGCAGCGATGACGTAAGAAAATCCAGCACGAAGGTCGGGGACTACGAGTTCGGCGCCGTGCAACTTGGTGGGACCAACAACAACAGCGGAATGTCGGTGGTTGGCAGCGCCAAATCGACAACGTGTTGGGCCGAGACATTCAGTGAAAACTTGGATCTGTGCACCCAAGCTGCGCAATGCGTCGGTGTAGCCGAGTCGGTCTTCGTAGACCGTCTCATGCACAACGCTTACGCCGTCAGCCTGAGTGAGTGCTGTGACGAACGGCGATTGCCAGTCGGTCATGAATCCGGGATGAACATCGGTTTCAAGGGCCAAAGGCCGGAGCATGCGGCGAGCACGGTGGAACGTGAGGGTGTCGCCGTCGGCATCGATGGTGAAATCGCCGCCGGCCCTTCGGTACATATTCAAGAAGGTTGAAAAAAGCTGTTGCTGAACGCCGTGGACAGTGATGGTTCCGCCGGTTGCGAGCGCGAGCGAAGCCCAAGATGCCGCTTCGAGGCGGTCACCGATGACGCGGTGTTCAAACCCACCGAGTTCGGAAACGCCAGTAACACGAATCGTTCGATTGGGTTCGACCGAAATGATGGCACCCATCTTTTGAAGAACGGCGATGAGGTCGAGGATTTCGGGTTCGATTGCAGCATTCGACAATTCCGAGTCGCCTTCAGCCAGCACTGAGGCGAACAGGAACTGTTCGGTAGCGCCAACGCTGGGGAAGGGAAGTGCAATGCGAGCACCACGCATGTGGTCGGCGTGAAGTTCGATGATGTCTTCGTGATGAGTGTCCCGCGCTCCGAATGAGCGCAAGACATTGAGGTGAAAGTCGACCGGCCGTGGTCCGATAGAACAACCGCCAGGAGCGGCGACGACTGCATGGCCGGTTCGATGAAGTGAGACGGCGGTGGTGAGAACAGGAATTCGGCTTGCTGCGTGAAGGCGCATGACGTCGTCTTCGCCGAGTGCACGGAACTCGTGTGCGGTAATGACGACGGTGTCATTTTCGTGGACAACAGTTCCGCCGGCGATGCTGATGAGCTCGTCGACGACTCCGATATCGGTGATCGCTGCGATATTGGTGAGGCGACACGGCTCAACAGTGAGCAGTGCAGCGACCATTGCCTTCGGTAAAGCGTTCTTTGACCCGCGGACATGGATCTCGCCACTAACGGGCTGGCCGCCGCGAACGAGCATCGTGTCGGGCAGATCGGAGGTCGGGGGGATGGCCATTGGCCCTTGATCGTAGGGCGCAGAGGTCAACGTGGCATTACTGGTGATCGCCGAGAAGGTGATGACTGTTGGTGCGACTGACGAAACTGGGCGCGGGGTCGACGGGGTCGCGGGGGTAGGGTTCGACGGTTCCACATCGCCCGACCGCCCGCCCGGGGAGACCCCCTCAGTGATTCGCGACACCCTCGCCGCCGCCCTGCGATCGGCATTGTCGACGCTCGAGATTCAACCGATCCCTGAATCGGTCCACCTTGAACGTCCTGCCCGCCGCGAACACGGTGACTGGTCGTCGAATATTGCCTTGGCGACCGCCAAGGCCGCCGGATGGAATCCGCGTGAATTAGCGGGCCGTATGGCCGAGATTCTCAATGCCGATCTTCCTGCTCACGTCACGTCAGTTGAAATCGCAGGCCCTGGGTTCGTGAACTTTCGTTTGGCAGATTCCTGGCTTCACGACGTGCTCGTCGATGTCGAGAACGCGGGCATCGAGAAGTACGCCACGTCCTCGGTCGGAACGGGCATCAAGGTTTTGCTCGAGTTCGTCAGCGCTAATCCCACGGGACCGCTCCATGCGGGCCACGGGCGCGGCGCTGCCTACGGAGATTCGCTTGCTCGCATCCTTCAACGCTGCGGCTACGACGTCGATCGCGAGAACTACCTCAACGATCGCGGAACGCAGATGCAGCTATTCGTTGCGTCGCTCATTGCGCGCCGCGACGGAACACCACTTCCTGAAGGTGGCTACCAAGGGGAGTACATCGTCGATTGGGCTGCGGAATTGCCCGCCGATGCCGATGTCTTTGAATGGGGCGAAGAACGCGCTGTTGCTGATCATCGCTTGACGCTCAGCCGCATGAATGTTGAGTTCGACAATTGGTTTAGCGAAAAGTCAATGGTCGCCTCCGGGGCAATCGACGTCACGTTGGCCGACTTACGCGAACGCGGAGTGGTCTACGAAGAAGGCGGCGCCGTATGGCTCCGTTCCACTGATTACGGCGATGACAAAGACCGCGTGCTCATCAAAAGCGATGGCGAGTTCACCTACCTACTTCCCGATATCGCCTATCACCGCGACAAGTTCGCTCGTGGCTACGACCTTCTTATCGATGTCTGGGGTGCAGATCACCACGGGTATGTGCCGCGCATGAAGGCCGCAATGCAATCGCTTGGGCACGACCCGGCAGAACTCGAATGCGCAATCATCCAGTTAGTCAACTTGCTGAAGGGTGGCGAACCGGTTCGTTTCTCGAAGAGGGCGGGCGACATCGTCGAGCTCTCAGAAGTCCTTGACGAGGTCGGAGCCGATGCTGCTCGTCTCACCTATCTGCTTCAGTCGATCGATTCCACGCAGACGTTTGACTACGACGTGGTCAAGAGTCGTGCCATGGATAATCCTGTTTATTACGTCCAAATGGCGTATGCCCGTATCCAATCAATCTTCCGCGTTGCGGTGGAACGAAGCGTCGCCACTCTGCCGAGCGCACAGGTGGACTTTTCGTTACTCGTCCATGAGCGTGAACTTGAAGTTCTCCGTGTGCTCTCCGAACTTCCCGACACGGTGTCCACGGCTGCTGTTGATCGCGCTCCACATCGCATTGCAACCTGGGTGCGTGAACTTGCTGGGGCCGTGCACGGGTTTTACCACGACTGTTATGTCATGGGCGATGGCGTCTCGGGCGAACTTACGCAGGCGCGGTTGCATCTCGTGGAAGCCGCAGCGGTAGGCCTCGCCATTGGTCTTGATCTTCTAGGCGTTAGCGCACCGGACCAGATGTGAGGCACTGATGAACTCGCTTCCGTTTTCACTGTTGCCTGACACCGCCACGATTGGCGACAGGGGTCAACTCATCATCGGTGGTTGCGACACGTTGGAACTTGCCGAACAATTCGGAACGCCACTGTTTGTTTACGACGAAGCGCATCTTCGAGCTCGTTGCCGCGAAGCGGTCGCCGCATTCGGCGTTGGCGTGAACTTCGCAACGAAGGCGTTTCTGTGCACGGCGATGGCTCGACTTGCTGCCGAGGAAGGCTGCAACCTCGACGTCTCGACTGGTGGGGAGTACCACGTTGCTCGCGCGGCCGGCGTACCAGCCGACCGCTTAGTCCTGCATGGCAACAACAAGAGCACCGCAGAACTTCGAACCGCGATGTCTGAAGGTATCGGACGGATCATCATCGACTCTTTCGATGAGATCGATCGCATCGAAGCGCTTGTAGCTGAAGGACTTCCGGTCCCTCGAGCATTGATTCGAGTCACACCCGGTGTTGAAGCCCATACGCATGAGTTCGTTCGCACCGGACAAGACGATTCGAAGTTCGGCTTTGGCTTGGCCAGCGGCCAAGCCGATGCTGCGGTACTTCGCGCAACCGCTTCCCCAGCGATCGATCTTGTTGGACTTCACGCTCACATTGGTTCACAGGTCTTTGACGCCGAGTTCTTCGAGATGGCGATTGAGGTCATGGCTCCATTTGTGCAGAAGCACCGATTGCCCGAGTTCTCTGTGGGCGGGGGATTGGGCGTTGCTTATGTTGCCGGTGAGGAATCTGCATCCATTACCGAATGGGGCGAGGTTGTGCGGGCAGCATGCGCGGCCGCTGGCATCGCGGCGCACGTCACCGCCGAACCAGGCCGAGCACTCGTTGCCCAAGCTGCGATCACCCTGTATTCGGTGGGCACCATCAAAGAGATCCCGGATATTCGCACCTATGTATCGGTCGACGGTGGCATGAGCGATAACCCTCGCCCAGTGCTTTACGGAAGTGGCTACGAGGCGTTTCTGCCGCGTGAAGTCGCAGCCGATCGCGATCGTGTCGTGACAGTTGTCGGAAAGCATTGTGAATCTGGCGACATCCTCGTACGCGACGCGCTTGTTCCTCCCGATCTAGCTGTCGGTGACATCCTCGCCACACCAGTTACGGGTGCTTACGGGCATTCGATGGGGTCGAACTACAACAAGGTCACGCGTCCCGCGGTTGTCTTTGTGTCTGACGGCAATGCTCGTCTTGTTGTTCGACGAGAAACACTCGACGATCTGCTTCTCCTCGACGTCGACTGAGGCCGCGTTGTCGACCTCCGAGTTCGTCCTTATCGGTTTTGCGGTGTTGTTTTCATCGTTGATTCAGACCGTTACAGGTTTCGGGTTCGCTCTTCTGGCTGTTCCGCTCATGTCGATGGCGGTTCCCACGGAAACTGCCGTGGTGATTGCCGCCACATTGGGAACGTTCACAAGCGGGGGCCAGGCGTGGACCGAACGCCATCACGGCGACCATTCGGCGATGAAGCGACTCACTCTCGCTGCATTCGTCGGTGCGCCGTTCGGGCTTGTGGTTCTGGTCGTGGCGTCGTCGCAACAGCTCAAGATTGGTTTGGCCGTCGTCATTGTTGTTTTCTTGATCGTGAACCTTCGCGGTTTCAAACTGGAACAAGCCAGTACGCCGATCGATCTCGCTGCTGGGTTTGTGGCGGGGGTACTGAGTACGTCCTTGTCAACAAACGGACCTCCACTTGTGATGGCCCTTCACGCTCGGCACTTCTCGCCGCAAGTGTTCCGCGCCACGATCTCCTCGGTGTTTGTTTCCATCGGCCTGCTCTCGCTTGTTCTCTTCGCTGCAACTGGCCATTTCACGATCGATGTTGCCTGGTCGCTCTTGGTCGCAGGCCCAACTCTGGTGCTGGGGTTCTTCCTTGGTCACCGGATTCGGGGTCATATCGATCCGGTGCGATTCCGCTCTCTCGTGACCTTGTTGCTCGCTGCTACCGCCGTCGTCACCATTGTGAGCGTGATCGCGGGCTGATCAGAAACTCCGTCGAAGTCCACCGGCGGGCGCCGGTAGCCTCTCAGCCGTGGATGAATCGGTTGTGAGTATCGGAGTTCTCGGTTGTGGGACGGTCGGAACGTCTCTTCTCGCGCTCCTCGAGCGTCAGAGCGCAACGATTAACTCGCGTACCGGTCTGTCTTTAAAGGTTTCTCGCATCGCGGTGCGGGATCTTTCACAGAAGCGATCAGCAGTTGTTGGGGCGGACGCGTTCACCGACGACGCGCTTTCTGTGGTTTCTGATCCGTCAATCGACATCATCGTTGAAGTGATGGGTGGGATTGAACCCGCTCGCGGCCTGGTTCTCGCTGCGCTCGCTGCCGGAAAGCCTGTTGTCACTGCCAACAAAGCACTCCTCGCCGCCCACGGTTCTGAATTGTTTGCTGCAGCTGAAGCAGCGGGTGTCGACATCCTCTTTGAAGCCTCCGTCGCTGGAGGCATTCCGTTCATTCGCCCTCTGCGTGAATCGCTGCTCGCGGAGCCGGTTGTCCGCGTGATGGGCATTATGAACGGAACGACCAATTACATCCTCACGCGCATGAGTGAAGCAGGCGCTGATTACTCCGAAGCTCTCGCCGAAGCGCAGTCACTGGGTTACGCCGAGGCCGATCCCACCGCCGATGTCGAAGGATTCGATGCCGCCGCCAAGATCGCGATTGTGGCGTCAATCGCTTTTGGCGCGGAAGTAACGAGTGCCGATGTCAATTGTGAAGGCATCTCGAACGTTTCGGCCGATGACATTGCCTTCGCCCAGCGCCATGGCTACGCCATCAAGTTGCTCGCCATCGCTGAACGGTTTTCGCTTCCGGGCGGCGATGAACTCTCGGCCCGCGTCCATCCATGCCTCATCCCCAACGCTCATCCGCTTGCAGCGGTCCGCGAAAGTTTCAACGCGGTCTTTGTGCAAGGCGAAGCAGTGGGCGACCTCATGTTTTACGGACGTGGTGCTGGTGGCGACCCAACCGCGTCTGCAGTCCTTGGCGACCTCGTCGATGCTGCGGTAAATCTGCAAAGTGGTGCGCACGCGTCACTTGGCACCTTTGTTCCGATGCCGTTCCGTTCGAGCGACGAACTCGACGCGGCGTGGTACCTCAGTCTTCGTGTCGACGATCGCCCAGGCGTACTTGCCGCGATCGCGGGCGTGTTCGGCGCGCATGGTGTTTCGATCGATTCGATGGAACAACATTCGGTGTCCGGTCCAGAAACGGCGGCTGAAGAAGCCCGTATTGATCTCATCATCCATCCCGCTCTCGAACGAGATGTGCGAGCAACGCTTGTGTCGCTTGGTGAACTCGAGTCAGTTCGAAGTCTGGGGTCCACGATCCGCGTACTGATTGACGCAGACATCTAATGGCTCCTCTCACGTACGTCAGCACACGCGGTGCAGCACCTGAACTCGGTTTCTCCGATGTTCTGCTCGCCGGCCTAGCGATCGATGGCGGCCTTTATGTCCCATCTAAATGGCCGTCGCTGACGGTTGGTTCTCTTGAGCGATTCGCATCTATGTCGTATGCCGAAATTGCTGCCGAAGTGATGTGGCCGTTTGTTGAAGGTTCTTTTGATCGCGACACATTTGAAGAAATCGTTTCCGATGCATATGCGACATTCGCAACCGAGGAAGTAGTGCCGCTCGTAGACCTAGGCGACAACTTCTGGCTCGCAGAGCTTTTTCACGGTCCAACGCTTGCGTTCAAAGACATCGCGCTTCAACTTGTCGGACGACTTTTCGACGATGAACTCACTCGCCGTGGCGAAAAAGTCACGGTCGTAGGGGCTACCTCGGGCGACACCGGTTCTGCTGCTATCGAAGCATTGCGCGATCGCCCTACAGCCGAGGTGTTCATTCTTCACCCTGCTGGTCGTGTGTCCGATGTTCAGCGTCGCCAGATGACAACAGTTCTTGCACCGAATGTGCACAACATCGCTGTCGAGGGGACGTTCGATGATTGTCAAGACATGGTCAAGGCGCTCTTCGCCGATAAGAACTTCCGAGAATCGCGCAATCTTTCCGCGGTGAACTCCATTAACTGGGCACGTGTCATGGCCCAGATGGTTTATTACGTCACGAGCGCGGTTCGACTTGGTGGCGGAACGGGTCGGCCAGTCGCGTTCTCGGTGCCAACAGGAAACTTCGGAAATGTATTCGCCGGTTATGGCGCGCAACGAATGGGAACGCCGATTTCTCAGTTTGTCGTCGCGTCGAATCGCAACGACATCCTGACGCAGTTCCTCACTACGGGAACGATGACAATCGGCGAGGTGCATCCAACCCTCAGTCCGAGCATGGACATCCAAGTGTCGTCCAACCTCGAGCGCCTGCTCTTTGAGATCCATGGGCGCGATGGTGCGGCAATTGCGGAACTCATGGATCGATTCCGTTCCGAGGGCACTGTGTCGGTCGACGCAGGTCGGCTCGATCTCTTGTCAGAGCATTGGGCCGCATCTCGGGTTGACGACGCTCAGACAGCGGCGACCATCTCGGGGCTTTATGAGCAGACAGGGATGCTCATCGATCCTCATACCGCCGTCGGCCTCGCCGCCGCCAGAGCAGCTCGAACCGATCCGTCGGTGCCGATGGTCGTGCTTGCGACCGCTCATCCTGCGAAGTTCCCTGATGCCGTCGAGGCTGCGACCGGGGTCCGACCGCCTCTGCCCGAACATCTCTCCGACCTGTTTGATCGGCCCGAGAAATTCGATGTCTGCCCCAATGATTTCGAGACGGTACGCGGCGCCATCGAGGCAACGCTTGATCGCGGCTGACCCGATCTACCCACTTGTGCCAGATTCGGGCAGAATGACGGTCCGATGAAATACGTGGTGTGTGTCCCCGATGGTTGTGCCGACGAGCCGCTCGCCGAGCTCGATGGTCGAACCCCGCTCCAAGCAGCGCGTATGCCCGTGCTCGATGCCATTGCGTCGCGTTCGCT
>CAFBRD010000008.1_pt1 | contig 27172 bp, 27 predicted proteins | sample 7270131 | NCBI WGS metagenome assembly CAFBRD01 (sample SAMEA6814191, study PRJEB35770) | freshwater metagenome | biome: Freshwater; feature: Freshwater reservoir; material: water | place: Czech Republic | collected 2016-11-09 | depth 30m m | reverse complement strand
TTTTCGTTGACGAGGTCGAGCATCTCGAGAAAGGACATCTCGTCCTTCACGTCGGATGTTTCGTAGGTCTCGAAGTGGCCGGGATCGGTAGGACCGCTCTGGCGCCAGACCTTGAGTGTGAGATTCACAATGGCTCCTGGTTACTTGTAACTGCGCTCGACGGGCTTAACGGTTTCAAACACAAGTGGCTCTTTGTGAAGGGTCGGGGTTGTCGCCGCACCTTCCCACTCCCATGCGCCGACGAATGAGAAGTTCGCATCGTCACGCTTGGCTTCGCCTTCTTCGGTCTGATGTTCAACACGGAAGTGACCGCCGCATGATTCCTCGCGCATAAGCGCATCGCGACACATCAGTTCGCCGAGTTCGAAGAAGTCGGCAACACGACCGACTTTTTCAAGCGATTGGTTGATGCCATCGGGATCACCGAGCACACGAACGTTCTTCTCGAACTCTTCGCGCAATGCGGGGATCTCGGTGAGGGCCTTTTCAAGACCGTTCTTGTCGCGGGCCATGCCGCAGTAATCCCAAACGATCTTGCCGAGTTCGCGGTGGTAATACTCCGGTGACTTGGTGCCACCAACAGCGATCCAACGACGCATGTCGTCTTGCACCGCAGCTACTGACGTGCTGAATGCGGGATCGTCGGTGCCGACCGGCGTTTTTCCGAGCAAACCGGAGAGGTAATCGCCGATCGTGTTCGGAGCAACGAAGTAGCCGTCGGCCAGACCCTGCATGAGGGCCGAAGCGCCGAGGCGGTTTGCCCCGTGATCGGAGAAGTTGGCTTCACCGAGTGCGTACAGGCCTGGGATGTTGGTCATGAGGTTGTAGTCAACCCACAGGCCGCCCATTGTGTAGTGAGAAGCCGGGTAGATACGCATCGGCATCTTCATCGGGTTCTCGTCGGTGATGCGCTCGTACATGTCGAACAAGTTGCCGTAACGCTCGAACACAACGTTCTCGCCAAGACGGCCAATTGATTCGGCGAAGTCGAGGTACACGCCGTTCTTGATCGGGCCAACACCGCGGCCTTCGTCAACAACCTGCTTCGCGTTACGTGACGCAATGTCACGCGGCGCGAGGTTGCCGAACGACGGATACTTGCGCTCGAGGAAGTAGTCGCGGTCTTCTTCCGGAATGTTTTCCGGTGCACGATTGTCGTCGAACTGCTTTGGAACCCAGATACGGCCGTCGTTACGAAGCGACTCAGACATAAGCGTGAGCTTCGACTGGAATTCATCGCTGGCCGGGATGCAGGTCGGGTGGATCTGTGTGTAACAAGGGTTCGCGAATAGTGCGCCCTTCTTGTGCGCTCGCCAAGCTGCCGTGACATTGGAGTTCATGGCGTTGGTCGACAGGTAGAAGGCGTTGCCGTAACCGCCGGTGCAAAGCAATGTGGCGTGACCCGCCCAGCTGCGGATGTCGCCGGTGACGAGATCGCGAGTGACGATGCCAGCGGCAACGCCGTCTTTGGTGACGACATCGAGAAGCTCAGTCTTGGTGTGGAGTTCCACATTGCCAAGCGAGACCTGCTGCATGAGGGCCTGGTAGGCGCCGAGCAGAAGCTGCTGACCGGTTTGGCCACGGGCGTAGAACGTACGGCTGACCTGCGAACCACCGAACGAACGGTTATCGAGAAGACCGCCGTATTCACGAGCAAAGGGAACGCCCTGTGCCACGCACTGATCGATGATGTTGACGCTGACCTCGGCAAGACGGTGAACGTTTGACTCGCGTGAACGGAAGTCGCCGCCCTTGACCGTGTCGTAGAACAAACGATGAACACTGTCGCCGTCGTTTTTGTAGTTCTTTGCGCCGTTGATGCCACCCTGCGCGGCGATTGAATGCGCACGACGTGGCGAGTCGTGAAAGGTGAAGCACTTCACGTGGTAACCGAGCTGGGCAAGTGTCGCGGCAGCGGCTGCACCGGCAAGACCAGTGCCAACCACGAGCACGGTGAACTTCCGCTTGTTCGCGGGGTTCACGAGCTTCATGTTGAACTTGTGGTTCGTCCAACGATCCTCAATGGGACCTGACGGGACCTTGGAGTCAAGAGTAATTGTGCTCATCTGATGCTCCTTCAGCCGACGACGCCGGTAAGCACGGCGATCGGGAACGTGATGTTGACACCGGCCACAAGAATCGCGAAGCCAGCAGCGAAGCCACGGCGAAGCGGATTGTGTCGGGGGTTAAAGCGTGCGCTCATTGAGCCAAGGCTCTGGAAGATGCTCCAGGCGCCGTGGTAGAGGTGAAAGCCGAGCGCGATGTTGGCGAGGATGTACAGCGCAGCAACGGGTGCACGATCAAGACTGCTGGCGACATTGGCATAAGGGTTGCCGTTGACGAAGTCCGGGTTGGCCCAGCCCCACGTGAGGTCGGCCAGATGCCAAAGCAGGAAGAGGCCGACGATGATGCCGCTCCAGCGCATGGTGCGGGCCGCCCAGTTCACGGCTACGTAGTCGCGTGGTGACTTGTAGTTGACCGGTCGGGCCTTGTGGTTGATGCGGGTTAGCGCATAGGCCGACTGGATGTGCAGAGCGAATGCGCCGATGAGGCCAACACGAAGTATCCAAAGGACACCTGTGGGTGGAACGATTGGCACAAGGAGTTGGCGCAGGAACTCTGCGTACTCATTGAAATGCGACTCGCCCAAATACATCTTGAGGTTGCCGATCATATGGAAGAGCACGAACCCCATCAGCATGATGCCGGTGAGAGCCATGATCCATTTCTTGCCCACTGACGACTTGTAAAGGTCGATAATGGCGAAGTTGCTGCGTCGGTTGGCCTTGCGAATCGTCGGGGACGAAATGTCCGGAGTTAGCGCTGGCGGTTCCTTGGTTGCTGTCACGAGCAAACCTTTCTTAGAAGCGGCTGTGACTGGAACTGGTCTTCGTCCGGCAGAGCCAAGACCAAGTGAGATCACGCTACTCACCGACAATGGTGAGGGGCGAACCCTGCGGTCGCTCTTTCCGGCCTCGGCTCGCCCAAGGTGGGGGCGTCGGCGGTAGGTTGAGGCGTCCATCGTCCGGCCATCGGGTCCGGCAGGGGAGGAAACGATGTCTGAGCGTCCGACCACTCTCGGAGAACTACGCGCATCTGGCTGGGTGAGTCGTTCCGTAAAGGACGAACTCCGTCAGAACGCGATTGAACGGATCAAAGCCGGGGAACCGCTCTTCGACAGCGTTCTCGGTTACGAAGACACCGTCCTTCCGCAACTCGAGAATGCGATCCTCGCCGGACACGACGTGATCTTCCTCGGTGAACGCGGTCAGGCCAAGACCCGCATGATCCGGTCGCTCACCGACCTGCTCGATGAGTGGATGCCCATCGTGGCGGGTTCAGAGATCAATGACGACCCCTATGGGCCTGTCTCAAAGCCGGCCCGCGACCTCGTGGCCGAGAAGGGCGATGCCACCCCGATCACCTGGGTGCATCGAGATGAGCGTTACGGCGAGAAACTCGCCACCCCCGACACCTCAATCGCCGATCTCATCGGCGAGGTCGATCCCATCAAGATCGCCGAAGGTCGCCACCTCTCAAACGAAGAGACCATTCACTTCGGTCTCGTCCCTCGCACCAACCGTGGCATCTTCGCCATTAACGAACTTCCCGATCTCGCTGAACGTATCCAGGTCGGTCTTTTGAACGTTCTCGAAGAGCGCGACGTGCAGATCCGTGGCTTCAAGCTTCGACTTCCGCTCGATGTGTTGTTGTTCGCGTCGGCCAACCCCGACGACTACACCAACCGCGGTCGCCTCATTACGCCGCTGAAGGATCGCTTCGGTTCGCAGATTCGCACCCATTACCCACTCACGGTCGCAACTGAAGTCACGATTGCCTTGCAAGAGGCGCGCGATCTTGCGGTGCCCGGACTCGAAGTGCGTTTGCCGGCGTACATGACCGAAATCGTTGCCGAGTTCTCGCAGCTTGCGCGTCGAAACCCGCATATCAATCAGCGTTCGGGTGTTTCTGTTCGCTTAACGGTGGCAAACCTCGAAACCCTTCAGGCCAACGCAATGCGCCGTGCTCTGCAGCATGGAGAAACCATTGTGGTCCCGAGAGTTTCCGATCTCGATGCGCTCGCCGCATCGACAATCGGCAAAGTCGAAATCGAAACGATCGAAGAAGGTCGTGAAGGGCTTGTCGTCGAGCAGATTCTTAAGGCCGCAGTGCTCGGAGTTTTCCGTGAGCACATTGCCGTCGAGAATCTGCGCGAGGTCGTCGACTCCTTCGATGGCGATCGCCTCGTAAACGCTGGCGAAGATGTTTCGTCTGCCGATTACGTCGCATTGCTGGCCGATATCCCTGCGCTTGCCCCGCATATCACTGCCCTCACCGGCGGCGACACAACACCAGAGGTTGTTGCCAGCGCGGTCGAGTTCGTCCTCGAAGGTCTGCACCTTTCGAAGCGACTCAACAAAGACGCAGTGGGCGCACGAGCGCAATATCGCGGTCGCGGCTGACCGCTGGTTGTGATTTAGCGCTGGTCGTTGACCAGTTCGCGTACGCCGTCTAGGCCCGCAATCACAACTCGTTCCACCATCGAACCGGGAAAGATCCCGTGTTCGACGATTCCCGGCGTATTCGCGAGGGCATTGCCGAGCGCAACAGGGTCAGCAATGGTGCCGAAATGAGCGTCCATGACGAGGTTGCCGTTATCGCTGAGTCGATCTCGTGTCGTGACCGCTGATGCGCCAAGTGCTTCGACCGCGGTCGTCACCACTCCGGGTGCGAAATCGAGGACTTCAATCGGCGTGCCGAAGGGGCCGAGTGCAGGAACGAGTTTCGATTCATCAACAACGATGATGAATCGGGGCGACATTGACGCCACGATCTTTTCGCGAGTGTGAGCAGCGCCACCGCCCTTGGTGAGGTTGAACGCAGGGTCGACCTCGTCGGCTCCATCGATCGCGATATCGAGTGCGCCAATCTCGTCGGGGGAAATCACGTTCAAGCCAAGCGATGTTGCGAGCTCGTGAGTTTGAACGGAAGTCGACGTGCAAATGATGTCGAGTGCTCGTTCGCCGAGTTCGATGATTGTCCAGTGCACGGTAGAACCGGTGCCAAGACCAACGCGCATGCCATCGGTGACATAACTGGCGGCGTGACGCCCGGCAGCCTCTTTGGCGATGTCTTGAGGCGAACGGTCGGCGTTGCTCTGTTCAGTGCTCACGCCGAGAGCATCGCACGTCAGCGAGGTGCGGCGCGCAGTAATTCGGCGCTGACACGCGGGTCTCGATTGCGATCAAACACCCCATCGGGCACGTCGAATCCGCATTCAGGTGTCCATCCGTCAATGCCTGACTCCCAGAATGCATTGGTGACCGAAATGCCGTCGTCTGCGGCGCGCTGGGTTTCGAAGATCGATCCGGCGAGAACCTCGGCGCGTCGATCGTCTTCATGGGCGGTGAGTCCCGTACCGAGGACTGCGAACTTCCGGCCGGGGAAGTTGTCGGCGAGACGGCGAATGGTGACACCGAGACCTTCGGTCCATGGTGCTCGACCATCGGGAGCGACGGGAGCATCGATTGGGTAGGGCTTGGTGGTTCCGTCGGCGAACAACGTTGAGCCGCCGCGATAGGTGAATCCAACGAGGTCGTACGCGCCGGCGAGCCCGTCGATTTCTCGTTCGGCAAGGCCAGGAATGGAGATCACACCGTCGTTGAGTTCGCGAACCCACGAACCAAATCGCAAGCGGTCAACAGACTCAACGCGTTTGCGTGCCGCGTCTCGTTCATCGGGTTCGCGTGACATCACGCCGGGCTCCACCGGACATGTATCAATGCAGACCGCAACCGGTGGAGCACCGCTACTCAGCAGACGGTTGGCTTCAAATGACGCGCGGTGCAAAGTCAGCAGCATCTCGAGAAACTTTCCGGGATCGCTTTTATAGGGAGGTCGACTGCCAATGAGATGCCCTTCAAGGGCTCGTGTGTAGGGGTCGAGAATTGGCACCCACGCGGCAACCAGGTGGCCAAAGGTTTCTGCGACGCGATCAACATGGCGAGGCCAGGTGAGGCGAAGGCCGTCGCTGTCGTCGAAACCGCGCTGATCTTCGGAGAACCAACCCGGAAGCGGGCCATCGTGCAGCACCGCCCAAACGTCGATGCCGGCGGTTCGGGCCACAGTCAGAACATCGGTGATGTGATCGACAGCATCGCTATCCCAATGGCCGGGATGGGGTTCAAGCCGCGACCAATCGAGTGTCCACCGCATCGTGGGAATGCCGGCCTCGGCCAACATCGGCAGGTCAGAGCGGTACTCGAAACCGAAACCGCTGCCAATCATGGAATCGGGAAGGGTGCCTTCGGCGGTGAGGGTCGACCAATCGCTTCGATCCGACAGCCCTTCGGAGCCGGCAGCGGTTGTAGCGATGCCCCAAAGGGCTGGGTCGGTCATACCTGCAGTATTCCCGGTACGGTGCCTCTATGGGCAGAGCCAATCGGGTTCAGTACTCGCGGTGGGATGGCACACAGGTCGGATTCGATCTCGATGCCACCGACATCTTTGACGAAATCACTGACGATCTGCTGTATCACGGCGATATCAATGCCGCGCTGCGCCGGATGATGCAAGAGGGTTTCGACTCCGACAACGGCGAGCGCATGAAGGGCTTGCGGGAAATGATGGACGAGCTCCGACGGAAACGTCGTGAAACGCTCGAAAGTCACGATCTCGGTGGCATTTACGACGAAATCGCGAAAGAACTCCGCGAAGTCGTTGAGACCGAACGCGAAGCAATCGATGAACTCGCGCAAGAAGCGCGTGATTCCGGCGACGCCCGCCGCCAAGAACTCACCGACCAAGTTGCGACCGAGCGGCACCTGTCGCTCGACCTGATGTCGCAAGATCTCGCCGGGATGGTGCGCGATCTGCAGAACCACGACTTCACGTCATCTGAAGCGCGCGAGAAGTTCGAGGAACTCGTCGAGAAACTGCGCGAGCAACTGATGCAGCAGTACGTCGATCAGATGTCGGGTGCGGTCGAGAACATGTCCCCTGAAGACATGGCCCGCATGAAAGACATGTTCGCTGAGCTCAATCACATGCTCGAACAACGTCAGAATGGCGAAGAAACCGATTTCGACGGCTTCATGGAGAAGTTCGGCGACTTCTTCCCAGAAAACCCGCAAAACCTTGATGAATTGCTTGAGATCATGGCGGCCCGCATGGCTGCTGCTCAGGCGATGATGAACTCAATGACGCCCGAACAGCGGGCTCAGATGCAGTCGCTGTCCGATCAGTTGCTCGAAGATATGGATCTTCGTTGGCAAATGGATCAACTCGGTCAGAACTTGGCTCAAGCGTTTCCTGATCTCAACTGGAATCGCCGCTACGAATTCTCTGGCGACGAACCGCTCAACATGGCTGATGCCAATCAGATGCTTCAGGAACTTGGCGATATCGATCAACTCGAAAATCTTCTGAAGGGCGCGGCGAATCCCGGCGCACTTGCAGAAGTCGATCTCGATCGTGCTCGCGAACTTCTTGGCGACGACGCAGCCCGCAGTCTCGAACAGATGGCGGAACTCTCACGCCGTCTCGAAGAGTCCGGTTTGGTTGAGAACAAAGAAGGAAAGCTCGAACTCACACCACGCGGCATTCGCCAACTCGGGCAGAACGCCCTCGACGAGTTGTTCAACAAACTCGATATGGACAAAGCCGGTCAGCACGAAATCGCGCGCATCGGGGTTGGCCATGAACGTGACCACTCCACCAAGCCCTACGAGTTTGGCGATCCGTTCAATCTCGATATCGGTCGCACCGTCCGCAACGCCATTTTCCGCAGCGGCGCCGGAACGCCTGTGCAACTCACGCCTGAGGACTTCGAGGTCGAGCGCACCGAACACCTGGTTCGTTCGAGCACCGTTCTTATGGTCGATCTTTCGCTTTCGATGCCGATGCGGGGCAACTTCCTGCCGGCCAAGAAGGTCACGATGGCGTTGCACGCCCTCATCACTTCGAAATACCCGCGCGACTATCTCGGGCTCGTCGGCTTCAGTCGGACGGCGGCGGAACTCAAGGCCGAGCAACTGCCTGAGGTCTCTTGGGACTTTGATTACGGCACCAACATGCACGAGGGCCTCATGATCGCCCGGCGCATGCTGGCCAAGCAGTCCGGAACGAAACAGATCATCATGATTACTGACGGCGAACCCACTGCCCACGTGATGCCGAACGGTCAAATTTTCTTTGATTATCCGACCCGGCCCGAAACCCGTGACGCCACGCTGCGTCAGGTCATGCTCTGCACCAAAGAGGACATTGTCATCAACACGTTCATGCTCGACCCGAACCCGTACCTCAGTGAGTTCGTCGAAAAGATGAGCCAACTGAACGGCGGAAGGGCCTTCTTCACGACCCCAGAGAACTTGGGCGACTACGTGTTGGTCGACTTTTTGAACAACAAACGCGAGATGCTCCGGGGCCGTCGAGCCGGCTGAATTCCCCATACGCCTCAAGGGTTTTTGAGGATTTCGAAGGATTTTTCTGAGAGCGATTTTTGTCTGAAACCGCTTGTTTAGGCCTATTTCCGCAGGTGAGAGGCTATTTTTCGGTTTCCCCAGCACCTGATGACTGCCCTGGAATCCAGATCTCCCTTGCGTTTGTCCCACTGACGGGGCAGAATCACGCCGGTGTAATTACACCCATGGAGCACCGGCGCTCCGGGGGAAGCTGCTCGAGTCCAGGAGGACCCAAAGCATGCCGCAATCGATCTCTTTCACAAATGCACAGAACTCGGCGCCAGCCGATCTCGACGGCGAAGACAAGTCATGGCAGGACATGGCCAACTGTCTCGGCGTCGACCCCGACCTGTTCTTCCCTGAGCGTGGTGCGTCAACCCGCGAGGCCAAAGAGGTCTGCAAGGGCTGTGTCGTTCGTGACGATTGCCTCGAATACGCCCTCGCCAATGGCGAGAAGTTCGGCATCTGGGGCGGTATGAGCGAGCGTGAGCGTCGTCGCATTCGTCGCCAGCGTGCATTGGCCCGTGCTGCAGCTGCAGCGCCGGCTCGTACAGCAACGGCCTGAGTTCCGCTACTCGTTCTTCGTCGTCGAACGTTCGGCGAACTGTTAGCGCTCTAACCGAAACTCGATCGTTGTTTCGATTGAAAGGTTGAGTTGTTCCCATCGTTTCGGTTCCACCGTTTCGAGAACAGCTTGAGGAATCAAACCAACAAGTTCAGCGCGTGCTATGTCGGCGGATGCGGCCACGATGTCGTAGACCTCGGCCGGACCCACGTGGAGTGGGTCGATCAGGTTCATCGACACCTGAACCTGATCGCCGACCTGCAGGCCTAACGCCCGCACGCCTGGACCGCGGAGCGAAGTGGCGAGTTCCTTGGCCTGTTCGAGGCTGGCGTCAGAAAGCCAAAGATTCCATGCCATCAATGGGTTTCTGGCCCCGACGGCAACGGCTCCGGCAGTGGGGTGAGGTTCCGGCGGGCCGAAGTCGGGTCGGAGTGTTGTGAATGCTCCGCGACGAACATCGGGCAGTGTGCGTTCGGGCCCGTAGAGAAAAACAGGTACGCGGAGTTCATCGGCGATCCACCACGCGCTTGCGTCTCGCGATGTAAGTGCGTCCTCGAAGGTGGAACCAGTGAGCGGTACAAACGGCACGACATCGACCACTCCAATTCTCGGATGCACACCTTCGTGTGATCGAAGATCGAGTCGCTGAACGGCGGCACGAATAACTGCAGCAGGTGCGGCTGCACCGATCACCGTGAGTACTGACCTGTTGTGGTCGGGGTCGCAATGCACGTCGAGAAGGTCATTGCCCGCAGCGAGCGCGATTTCCTCGACGAGGTCGAGGTCGCGGCCTTCGCTGATGTTGATGACGCACTCAATCACGATTGATCACGAACGCGATCCTGCCCCATCCATCTCCGGGAGGTGGAGATGAACGGGGCAGGTCTTGGTTGGCAGGGTCGATGACCGGATGCGATCAGATGGTGATGAGGTGGCTGGGGGTGCGGCGGCCCTTGAGCATTCGACGTCGCTGCCGTTCAGAGGTTCCGCCCCACACGCCGTGATCGATGCGATTGTCGAGGGCGTAGTTCAGGCATTCGCCCACTACCGGACAGGTGGCGCATATGCGCTTTGCCACCTCAACACCGACCCCATCGCTGGGAAAGAAGGTGGAGGGGGGATGGTCTTTACAGTTGCCGTCATTCATCCAGGGGGTGGGGGTTTCCATGTGCGGGACCCTACGGATGGGGGGTGAAAGAGGGGGTAAGGCCAACCCTCGGTTTCGTTTAAGTGAATCCTTTCGCCGGTCCCGCTCCCGTTGGGGAGCCGTCAGCGACTCGCCGCTAGGCTGATTGTCCTTGCGGGTCGCTCTTGGCCCTCATATGACGAAAGTGCCGTGCAGCCATGTCCATGCCCGAAATCGTTTCCGACCAGCCGCCCCGTGGCCATGTCCGAGTGATCTACCTCGGCCCGGTCGCCCCGCACTGGGATGTCCAAGGCGATTCCGAGGTCCGTGGCCTTGTTGATGAATTTCGCAATCGCGTGATGGCTCGCCTTCTCCTTCTCCCGCCGCACGACCCGCAATTTCGTCGCAACAAAGAGCGTGTTGCACGTGATGCCGAGCGCGAGAACCTCGTGCTTGTCTGGGACCTCGGCCTTCCCGAAGAGTGAACACGCGGCTCGGGGTATCGCACCCCGTCGTGCACCTCACGTCTGCCGAACTTTCCGCATCGCCAGAGCGATTTCTCAATCGCGAACTTTCGTGGCTCGATTTCGACGCTCGCGTTCTCGCTCTTGCGTCGAACACCGATGTTCCGCTTCTGGAACGAGCCAAGTTCGTCGCAATTTTTGCGCAGAACCTCGATGAGTTTTTTCAGGTTCGGGTTGCCGGTCTGAAAGATCAAGTTGCCGCGGGGCTTGGAAAGTTGACGGCCGATGGGCTCACGGCGGCGCAACAATTGCGCGAGATCCACGAACGCATTTCGTTGCTGGTTTCTCAAGCTGAAACCGTCTTCCTTGAACAACTGGTTCCGATTCTTGCCAGCGCCGGCATCGTGTTCTCGAGTTATGACGATCTCGATGCTGACGACCGCACCTTTCTCGAAACGGTGTTCGAAGAGCGGATCTTCCCTGTACTCACACCGTTAGCTGTCGATCCTGGGCATCCATTTCCCTATATTTCTGACTTGTCGCTGAATCTCGCCGTGGTTGTGAACGATCCAGTTACGGGTGAACATCGATTCGCGCGCGTCAAGGTGCCGAATCTGCTTCCACGGTTTGTTGTCATGCCCGACGGTGAGCGTTTTATTCCTCTTGAACAGGTCATCGCTTCGCATCTCGATGTGCTGTTCCCGGGCATGGAACCGGGAACTCATTACGCATTTCGAGTCACGCGTAACGCCGACCTCACGGTCGAAGAAGAAGAAGCCGACGATCTCCTCGAAACTATTGAATTGGAATTGCGTCGCCGGCGCTTTGGTCGCGCTGTGCGGCTTGAGATCGATGCCAATGCATCAGAGGAAATCCTTGAACTTCTCACCGAGGAACTCGATCTCCAAGACAGTGACATTTATCGATTCAGCGGACCATTGGACTTGGGTGGGCTTCTCGGCCTTATGGGTCTCGATCGTCCCGATCTCAAAGACGAACCTTGGGCACCCATTACCCAACCTCGCTTGACCAGCACCGACCCTGACGAACCGGTCGACTTCTTCTCTGTTATTCGAGACCGCGATGTTCTGGTTCATCACCCATACGAGTCATTTTCCACGTCAGTCGAAGAGTTCATCCGGCAAGCGTCATATGACCCCGCAGTGCTCGCCATCAAACTGACGCTCTATCGCACATCATCCGATACGTCGATCATCGAGTCACTGGTGCGCGCCGCCGAGCGCGGCAAACAGGTGGCAGCACTTGTCGAACTGAAAGCTCGTTTTGATGAAAAGAAGAACATCGGCTGGGCGAAGGAACTTGAAAAGGCCGGTGTTCACGTGATCTATGGCCTTATGGGCCTGAAGATTCACACCAAGACAACTCTCGTGGTTCGTGAAGAGCACGATGGCATCCGCCGCTACAGCCACATCGGAACTGGCAACTACAACCCGAAGACTGCGCGTCTCTATGAAGACATTGGTCTCCTCACGGCCGACCCGGCGGTGGGTTCCGATCTCACACAGTTGTTCAATCTCCTCACTGGGTTTGCCCGTGATCCAGAATTCTCGAAGCTTCTCATCGCGCCGTCGACAGTCCGTCCTGGCATCGCTGAACTGATCGCGAACGAAGCTGCACTCGGTTCCAATGGCCACATCATTCTCAAGATGAACAGCCTTGTCGATGCTGCGCTCATCGATTCGCTGTATGCAGCGTCGCAAGCCGGCACACGAGTTGATCTCATCGTGCGCGGCATCTGCTGTCTTCGTCCAGGGGTTCCGGGACTTTCAGAGAACATCAACGTTCGTTCCATAGTCGGTCGTTTTCTCGAACACTCTCGGATCTATTACTTCGCGCATGGCGCCGACGGCGCGCCGGTGTACTACATCGGGTCCGCTGATCTCATGCCTCGAAACCTCGATCGCCGAGTCGAAGCGCTTGTTCCCGTTGAAGACCCGCAACTGCAGGAGCGGCTTCACCAAATTCTCGACGTGAATCTTGAGGACGATCACTTGGCGTGGTCTCTAAGTCCAGACACGACGTGGAATCGAGTCGTCGCATCTGATGGAAGTGCTGGCAGTTTCGATACCCACCGTCGCTTCCAAGCACTAGCGCTTGAACGCCGCAACTGAACTGTGGCTGGTTCGCGAGAGACGGACGGAAACAAAGAACAGGCAGCGGATGGCGCGAGGTCTGAGGTGCGTGCCGCCGGAGGCGTGATCTCTCGCGGTGCCGGAACGGATCTCGAACTCGTGATTGTCCACCGTCCTCGTTATGACGATTGGACCTTCCCCAAGGGCAAAGCCGAATCGGGTGAAACCGATGAGCAAACGGCGCACCGCGAAGTACTTGAGGAAACAGGCTTCGATTGTGAACTCGGCGAGGAACTGCCTTCAGTGACCTATCGCGACCACAAGAAGCGTTCGAAGATCGTTCGCTATTGGGAGATGACAATCCGTTCGGGCGCCTTCGAAGCGAACGACGAGGTTGACGTTCTGGAATGGGTGAGCGCCGCCGAAGCAGGGGAGCGCCTCACCTATGACCACGATGTCGATGTGCTGTCGGCATTTCTCACGTTGGTTTCGGAACGCTGAGCGTTGCTAATCATTTGGTGAGGCAGTATCGAATCAGGCAGTGAGCTCGTTGATCAGTTCGCGGACTCGTCGCTCAATTTCATCGCGAATCGGGCGGACGGCTTCGACGCCCTGTCCGGCTGGATCCTCAAGGACCCAATCGAGATAGCGAACGCCAGGGAAGAAGGGGCAGTTGTCGCCGCAGCCCATGGTGATCACGACATCGCAACGTTCAACGATCGCCGCGTCGAGAATTTTGGGGTGTGCGCCTCGTTCAACGAGATCGATGTTGACCTCGTTCATGGCTTCGATGACTGCTGGGTTGAGCGTGTTGGCCGGCGCACTGCCTGCAGAGAGGACCTCGATGCGGTCTCCGGCGAGGTGGTCAAGAAAGCCCGCTGCCATTTGTGATCGCCCAGCGTTGTGAACGCACACAAATAAAACGGTGGGGTTGGTTGTTGTCATCAGTCTTCCTCGTGGAGCATGAGAATCTCATCGGCAAACTCGTCAACGTCGGGGAACACAATGCGGATGGCAACAAGGGCGAGAGCCATTCCGACGAATTGAGCGATGATGAATCCGGGGGCAGATTTCGGAGCGATACCTGCAAAGGAATCGGAAAGTGAGCGGCCAAGGGTGATCGCTGGATTGGCGAAGCTCGTTGATGAGGTAAAGAAATACGCCGCAGCGATGTAGCCAGCGACAACGAACGGAGCCAGTGAGGACTTGCCTGATCGGACGACGCCAAAGATCACTAGGAGCAGTCCGAGCGTGGCAACAATTTCGCCAAGCCAGATGCCGCCGCCGGAGCGAGTTTTGGTGGAGATATCAATTGCCGAGAGCCCGAACATGAGGTTGGCCACCATGACGCCAACAAACATTCCGAGCAATTGCGAAGCGATGTACGGGAACACGTCTCGATTAGGCATGCCGCCGAATACCCGGTCGGCAATTGTCACGACTGGATTGAAATGCGCTCCAGAAACGGGACCGAAAGCGCTGATGAGCGCCACCAATCCGCCAGCGGTTGCCGCGGTATTGCACAACAGTTGAAGAGCAACGTTGTCGGTGAGGTTCGTAGCCATGATCCCGGAACCGATCACCGTGGCAATGAGGAATGCAGAACCAAGAAATTCAGCAGCGCACTTGCGCATCAGCGGAGTCACTAGCAACAACCAGTCTTGGAAGTGAGAGTCACCGACTCACTAGGAGCCGTCGCGCAGCAGACATCGCCACCGTCGATCGGAGCAGAACCAAAAACTTCAGAATCAGAGAGGACGGTATAGACCTCCCATCGGGCATCGTCGGGATCGCGGACCCAGACCTTGTCCTGCACGGCGTAGCAACAGGTGGTTTGTTCTTCGATGTCCGTTGTGAAGCCGATGCTGTCAAAACGTTGCGTTGCGTCGACTACTTCCTCGCTAGAGGAAACCTCGATGCCGAGGTGGTTGAGTCGTTCGGCGACCGCATTCTCGATGAGGACCAGCTTGAGCGGAGGATCGGAGATGGCGAAGTTTGCATAACCTTCGCGAACCTTTGCGGGCTCTGTGTTGAACATCTTTGAATAGAAGGCGATGGCCTCGTCGATGTTGGAAACATTGAGAGCAAGTTGGACTCGGGACATGAGACTCCTCAGTTCAGGCATTCAACGTATCGATGACTGTCGATACAAACTATCGTTAGAATATCGATAGTTGTCAATATCTACTTTGGGAATATCTACGTTGAGGCAGCGAGCAATGACACCGAAGAACCAGAAGGCCAAAGCTGTTTCAAAAGTCTGTTGCGGAACGGCTCGTGATATTCCCCTGAGCGAACGCGATGCCGATGAACTGGCCGCAGTCTTCACCGCTCTGTCAGACCCAGTGCGATTGCGGTTGCTCTCCATTATTAGTTCGGCGCCAGAAGGTGAAGTGTGTGCATGCGACCTGGTGACGCCTATTGGTAAGTCGCAACCCACCGTGAGCCACCATCTCAAAATCCTGTTCGAGGCTGGCCTCGTGGATCGAGAGAAGCGAGGGGTCTGGGTTTGGTACCGGGCGGTGCCAGAGCGGATGAGCGCCGTCGCATCTCGATTGCGCTGAACGCCTGCGCGAGGAATTCCCTTTCCGTTCACCTTGCGTACACCTAACGCATCAGAAACGGCCACATTGGTTCCGTACCGTGCCTCTCGGCAGCTCAAACGGGTCTGTCGTTACCATCTGTTACAGGGAGTATTACCTTGCGTTCATCTAAGCGGAGTCTTGCGTGGCTCTTAGCCATTCTTGTCACTGTCGGTCTTGTTGCCGGCGCTTGTGGCAAGAGCTCATCAGACTCAACGTCAGGCACAACAAGTGCTTCGTCGAAGTTTGATTACAAGTCCATCAGTGGAACCCTCAACGGCTCGGGTGCAACATTCCCGAAGGCGTTCTATGAAGAAACGATTGCTGGATTCAAGAAGGTCGCATCTGGCGTGACCGTGAACTACAACGCTGTTGGTTCGGGTCAGGGCAAGAAGGACCTTGCTGCCGGCACTTCCGACTGGGCCGGTTCGGATTCACTCGTGAGCGATGCTGACAAGGCCACGTTCAAGGGCCCGTTCCTTTACTTCCCGACGGTTGCTGCTCCCATCACGGTTTCCTACAACCTCTCGGGCGTGAAGAGCATCAACCTTTCTGCGACCACGTTGGCGAAGATCTTCATGGGCAAGGTCACAACATGGAACGATCCGGCAATCGCCGCTGACAATTCCGGCGTGACTCTTCCGAGCACCAAGATCACCGTCGCCGTTCGTTCCGACGGCTCAGGCACAACCTCGAACTTCTCGAAGTTCCTTTTGGCTGCTGATCCGACTGACTTCACCATCGCCGCTGGCGACACCGTTGCATGGCCGGCCGCTCAGGCTGGCAAGGGCAACGCTGGTGTGGCTCAGATCATCAAGGACACCCCCGGAGCAATCGGCTACGTCGATCTTTCCGACGCCAAGGCAACAGGCCTGTCATTCGCCTCGATCATGAACAAGGACGGCAAGTTCGTCGCTCCTACTCTTGCGGGCGCAACAGCCGCTCTTGCCAACGCCACGGTCAAGGATGATCTGACCTACTCGGCGCTCAACACCGTTGGTGCAGAGGCCTACCCGATTACCGCTGGCACCTACGTCCTCGTCTACGTGACGCCGGCGTCGAATGCCTCCGCCATCAAGGGTTGGCTCACCTATCTCCTTACCGAGGGCCAGAACCTCGCCAAGGACGTCGATTTCGCACCGCTTCCCACGGCACTTCGTGACAAGGCGCTTGCGCAGATCACCCAGATTCAGGGCTAGAAAGGCCTCGTGACTCTGCTTCTCAGTAACGATGGCGTCGCCCCCCATGGTGGGGGCGACGCTTCGTCGTTGCTTGAGCCAACGTCAGGTCGGCGAGGCGATTCAGCATTTAAGGCTGTTGCTCTCATCGCGGGTCTGGCGGTTTTGGCGATTTTGGGACTCATTGCCTACTCAACAACCAAAGAAGCATGGCCAGCCTTCAAACAAGAAGGTCTTGGCTTCATCACTTCGAGTACCTGGATTCCTGCAGAGAACAAGTTTGGCGCTCTCGCATTTATCTACGGAACGGTTCTGTCCTCACTCGTCGCATTAGTCCTCGCTGTTCCAGTGAGTTTGGGTATTGCGCTCTACGCGAACGAAGCTGCCCCGCGTCGACTGCGTAAGCCAGTCGTTTACGTGATGGATCTTTTGGCTGCGATCCCATCAGTTGTCTACGGACTTTGGGGCATCATCGTGCTCGCCCCGGCAATCCAGCCTGTTTACAAATCAATAAGTGGTGCTGTCGGAGACATCCCAGTCTTGGGCTGGTTCTTCAACGGAGAAAGCGGCCGCAGTTATATGACTGCCGGCATCATCTTGGCCATCATGATCACACCGATCATTACGTCATTGAGTCGTGAAGTCATTGCAACGGTGCCCTCGGCGCAACGCGAAGCCGCCTACGGAATGGGTGCTACCCGTTGGGAAATGATCCGCGCAGCAGTTCTTCCATGGAGTCGCGGTGGCATCGTGGGCTCCGTAATGCTTGGTCTTGGTCGAGCGATGGGCGAAACCATCGCGGTCGCGCTTGTTATTGGCTCTCAAGCAAAAATCACCACACATCTTTTCGACGCCGGCGACTCGATGGCAGCGGTCATTGTGAATCAATTTGGTGAGGCGTCCGGAACTCATCGGGCCGCGCTGATCGGGCTTGGTGTGGTCCTCTTTGGCGTCACCATCATCGTGAATGTTTCTGCTCGTGGCATTGTGAGCCGTTTCGATCGCCGAAGCCAGGGGGCATGAGATGACTGATCTTCTGTCACCCGATGTCGAGCGTCTACTTCTCGATGCGACCACAAGTCGATCGCGTCGAGTGAAGAATCGGCTCGCTTCAATCTGGATGGTTGGCGCATTGCTTGTCGCTCTTGTGCCATTGGCCCTCGTAATCGGCTATGTCCTGTTTAAGGGCATTGGTCAACTTTCGCTGGCGTGGTTCACCGAAGACCTTCCGACCATCACCCGCAAGGCGGGTGGCGGTATGGGCCCGGCCATCGCCGGAACGCTCCTCATCACTTTTGTTGCTGCTCTTATGGCCATACCGCTCGGAATTCTGGGCGCGATTTACCTCCATGAATATGGAGGCAAGGGTCGCACCGCTCGACTGATTCGATTCATGGCTGATGTCATGACCGGTGTTCCATCAATCGTTATGGGTCTGTTCGTCTACACGGTATGGACGCTGACATTCGGCCTGAATGGTTTTGGTGGTTCGCTTGCGCTCGGTTGCCTCATGCTCCCGATCATCATCCGCACAACCGAGGAAATGCTCCGCCTCGTCCCCGACGAATTGCGCCAAGCGAGTTATGCCTTAGGAAATCGAAAGTGGCGCACGATCCTCACTGTTGTGCTCCCAGCTGCTTTTGGCGGCATTACTTCGGGCGTCATGATCGCCATTGCTCGAGCTGCTGGTGAAACAGCGCCTCTGGTTTTCACAATTGGTGCTGCCCGTAATCTCAACCTGAATATTTTCGATGGTCCGATGACAGCGCTCTCTGTCCAAATCTTCGGAAATGCGCAGACACCATTTGAAGCCGCTCAAGCTCGCGCTTGGGGCGCTGCCCTCACGCTTGTCGGCATTGTCTTTGCTATGACCATTCTCGCCCGCGTTGTGTCGTCCCGGGTTGCCCGGCGACACTCCGCCTGATCGCCCTAGCCTCCTGACGTGACTGAAACCCACGACTCCAACCCAGAGGACGCTTCTATGTCTCCTGAATTAGCCGCAACGACCGAACCTGTTGTTGCTCAACTGTCAGTAACTGAACTCGCCGAGCCGACGGTTGTCTTCGATGTTCGTGAGCTCGATGTGTACTACGGCGAATTCCGCGCTGTACGTGACGTGAACCTAGAAGTCCATCAGCATGAGATCACGGCGTTCATTGGTCCATCGGGTTGTGGAAAGTCAACGGTGCTTCGCTGTTTTGACCGAATGAATGATCTCATCGAATCAGCACGCATTGAAGGAAAGATTCTCTATCACGGGGTCGACCTCTACGATCCCCGTATCGATCCAGTTGAGGTTCGGAAGCGAATCGGGATGGTTTTCCAGAAGCCGAATCCCTTCCCCAAGTCCATTTACGACAACATTGCCTTTGGTCCGCGCCTGTCAGGCAATAAGGGAAATCTTGACGACGTTGTTGAGCAGGCATTGCGTCGTGCCGCCCTTTGGGACGAAGTGAAAGATCGACTGAAAAAGTCGGCCATGAGTCTTTCGGGCGGACAGCAGCAACGGCTTTGTATCGCTCGTGCTATCGCCGTCGAGCCCGAAGTCATTCTGATGGACGAACCATGTTCGGCACTCGATCCGATCGCCACAGCGCGCATCGAAGATCTCATGCAAGAACTGAAGTCTGATTACACAATCCTCATCGTTACGCACAACATGCAGCAGGCAGCTCGTGTTAGCGATCGCACGGCATTTTTCACAACCGAAGTGAATTCAGAAAGCGACACCCGGACCGGCGTTCTGGTCGAATTTGATTCAACCGACAAGATTTTCTCGGCTCCTTCCGATGAGCGCACGGAAAATTACGTCACCGGTCGCTTTGGTTGAGGTGAGAAACATGCGCCAGCAGTACACCTCGGAACTCGAGCAACTCGCTCTTCAGGTCGAACTGATGGGTGTCCTTGTCGACGAGAACCTGGAGCGAATGCGAACAGTTCTGCATTCGGGTGATGTGAATGTCGCGGAAGAAGCCATCCGAACCGACGATCGAATCGACGCAATGAATGTTTCGCTTATGGAGCGCTCCTACGAGTTGCTTCGTCGCGAAGCTCCCGTTGCTTCTGATCTTCGTCTTATCGTTTCTGTATTACGAGTAACTGCCGAGCTTGAGCGGATCGGTGATCTCGCACTTCGAATCGCCAAGTTGGCCCCCGAGCATGAATTGCTCACTCGAGTTCCAACCTCTTTCGACATCCTTGAAACGCTGGCCGGTCATGCAGTCGCGCAGTATCGAGACGCGCTTCGATGCTGGTCAACGCTTGATCTCGCTCTCGCCGAACGGGTTGCATCCGAGCCAGAAGTGGCGCTGGCCTCTCGGCATCTGGTTGAAGCGCTGCTTGCGTATGAGGGTCCCGACGCAGTTGTCGTTGCTCTCCGTACGATGGTGGCAGGCCAAGCACTTGATCGCATTGCCGATCACTCTGCAGTCCTTGGCACTCGAGTTCGTTATCTAATTACCGGTGACCCAGACCATCTCGCGGCGGAAGTCCGATGAGTTGGGCAAGGGGATTGAACGGACGGAGTCGAAATGCCTGAACAACGCAAGACCTTCCACCAAGAACTCGACGAAATACGCGACGACATTGTTCGTCTGGGCGCACTCGTGGGCGAGGTAATTCCACGCGGAACAGACGTACTCCTCACAAACAACATGCAAGGCGCTCAAGCGATTATCGAGTCCGACGATGAGCTTGACGACCTCTCGTTGCGAATCGAAGAGCACTGCTATCACGTGCTCGCTCTTCAACAGCCAATGGCATCTGACCTTCGCTCAATCGTTACGGGGCTTTGGCTGACCGGCGAACTTGAGCGTTCGGGTGACCTCATGGTCAACGTCGCCAAGGGTGCGCGTCGCATCTACGGCGTCACTCTTGATCCAAAATTGCGCGGACTCATTGAGCGCATGAGCGAGGAAGCATCCCGCCTCATGAAGCTGGCGCTCGACGCCTACGCCGAGAGAAACGCCAGCCTTGGTGTTGCGATTGACGATATCGATGACGCCCTCGACACTCTTCACGGCGACTACATCGAAGCAATTTTTGAATCTCACGCAACTCACGACATCGGGCTGCAGGCATCGGTGCAACTCGCCCTCATCGGCCGTTATTACGAGCGAATTGGTGACCATGCCGTCAATATTGGGCAACGAGTCCAGTACATGGTGACGGGCTGGCTTCCGGAACAGACTGGTGCCGCTCGTTTGGTAGCGCGACGCTCGCTTGCGGCGGAAATCGGTGCGGAAGGTCCAGCCTCGGAGGCTGACAAGGGCTAATGAGCTCCGCCATCGTTAGTGCGCTGATTTCGGCAGTTGTTGCTGCTGCATTGGCGACCTTTCTTGCCCGATTTTTCTGGAATCGCGCGCAGCGAAATCAGGTCCACGAGTCGGCACTACGACTTGGGCTTGATTCGGCAGCAGAAAACGAATTCTCAAGGTTCGAAGATCTACTTTCGGCTGTTGAGCGTTCGGTCCGGGATCTACGTTCTGAAAACCATGAATCAGATGAAGCGAGATTTCGGCTTCAGGCTGCGCTCGACGCGTTGCCTGTTGCAGTCATGGTGTTCGATGGCGAAGGCCTCGTGATCGACTCAAACATGGCATCAACGCCATTTCTTGAAGCTCGTCACGGTGATGCCCTCGTGGGCGCAGCGGTGAATGACCTTGTCCGAGTTGCGAATTCGGGCCAAGACGCATCAACGGTCATCGAATTATTTGGACCGCCGCGGCGAACGGTGGTCGTCTCCACATTGCCTCTTCCTGCTGAAGGTCGACCAGGGGTGGTGGCTTTTGTAGAAGACATCACCGAACGTCGACAACTTGAGGCGATTCGTACCGATCTCGTCGCGAACATAAGCCATGAATTGAAGACTCCGGTGGGCGCAATCGGATTACTGGCCGAGACCCTCGCAGGTGAAAACGATCAAGTCGTCGTCGAACGACTTGCCTCTCGGATTCATACAGAAGCGATGCGCATCGCACAAATTATTGAAGATCTGATTGAGCTCTCCCGAATCGAGTCCATCGACGGGGCTGGTAGCGGGACCGTCGACATGAATGAGGTTGCCGCCGACGCCGTCGAACGACTTCGGGCTGCGGCATCGCAGTCAGGCGTCGAGGTCGAACTGCATGTCTCGACAACAGCAGCGGTGATTGTGGGTGAGCGCCGACAACTACTTTCGGCAATCGGAAACCTCATCGATAACGCTATTAAGTACTCGGATTCTGGAACCAAAGTCGAAGTGACCGTTGAGCGCGCTGATGCTGAAGTACTCGTGCGGGTCGCTGACCATGGAATCGGTATTCCCACTCGAGATATCGATCGAATTTTCGAGCGGTTCTACCGAGTCGATCAGGCCAGAAGTCGCAAGACGGGCGGAACCGGGCTTGGTCTTGCGATCGTTCGTCACGCGATTGCCAACCACGAGGCACATATCGAGGTTGAGTCGAGGTTGGGCGAAGGTTCAGTCTTTCTCCTGCGGTTCCAATCGGTCGTCGACGATGTGCGAGCTGATCAAACGATTTCCAGCTTGAATGAAAGGGCATGAGGTTATGACTGACACCACTTCAGTTCTCGTCGTTGAGGATGAGGATTCCTTTATCGACGCTCTTGAAATCGGATTGTCTCGAGAAGGTTTTAAAGTCACAGTTGCTCGAGATGGGGCCGAGGCGCTCGACATTTTCGATGCGCTCGATCCCGATCTTGTCCTTCTCGACGTGATGCTCCCGAAGGTTTCGGGTATTGACGTTTGTCGTGAACTGCGATCTCGATCAAATGTGCCCATCATCATGGTGACGGCCAAGGGCTCTGAGATTGACACCGTGGTAGGACTCGAAGTTGGGGCCGACGATTACGTCACCAAGCCGTATCGAATGCGCGAGCTTGTTGCTCGAATGCGAGCGGTACTCCGTCGTCGTCCGTTTGATATTCCCGAATCACAATCGGTCGTTGATCTTGCTGAAACGATCCGGGTAGGCGATGTTGTCATCGACCATGAAAGCCACGAGGTCACCGTTCGCGGTGAACTTGTCCAGCTTCCGCTAAAGGAATTCGAACTTCTTTCGATCCTTCTCACCAACGCGGGACGAGTCCTTACTCGCGACACGCTCATTGACCGAGTGTGGGGGAGCGACTATGTGGGCGATACAAAGACACTCGATGTCCACATCAAACGTTTGCGGTCCAAGGTAGAAATCGATCCAACGAATCCTGTCTGCATCGTCACGATCCGTGGTCTTGGCTACAAGTTCGACGTTCCCAAGCGCTGAACAACGTGGGAAACGGGCGGTTGCGTCTCACCCGCCTCCTAGCATGGGCATAGTGACCCCGGAGTCCACATCCCCCCATGGCAAGCGCCCTCGCGGCCCGCAGCCAACGAGTCGAGATCCTCGTCGACCCTGGGCACCTTCACCATTCACGCGTCTGGCTCGAGCCCATGCGGCGTCGGTGTCTGGCGATGCGCTGTTCGCCATCGGTCTCGCCGGGTCGGTGTTTTTTTCGCTCGATTTCACTAAAGCTCGCTCGCATGTCGCGTTGTACTTGTTGTTGACCATCGCTCCGTTCGCAATTGCTGCGCCGGTTATCGGTCCCGCCATCGACCGAATCAAGGGTGGCCGTCGGTGGATCATCGTCGGATCAATGCTGATGCGCGCCGTGCTCGCGTTTTTCGTGGTTCGGCACATGAACACGATCCTCTTTTATCCAGAGGCATTCGGCATGCTCGTCATGCAGAAGATCTATTCGATTTCGAAAAGCGCGGTCATCCCCAGCACGGTGCATAGCGACGAGGAACTCGTACAGGCCAATTCACAACTCACGACGCTTTCGTCAATTGCGGTCGTGATCGCTGCGATACCTGGCGGCATTCTCTATGCGATCGGGGGTGGGCGAGCCACGGTCGCGCTCGGCGCAATCGTTTTCGCGGTCGGCACAATCCTTGCTTTGCAGCTTCCTCCAACCACAGTCGCTGCTGAACCAGCGGGTGAAGCAGAACGGGAAGAACTTCGTAGCGCTGGCATTACTCACGCCTCAGTAGCGATGAGCCTTATCCGCGGCATGGTTGGGTTTCTGTCGTTCATGTTGGCCTTCGACTTCAAGAAGGCTGGCGCACCGCTCTGGCAATTGGGCCTTGTTGCTGCCACGGCACAGCTCGGTTTCTTTGTCGGCTCATTGATTGTTCCAAGACTTCGGCGGGTGATCACTGAAGAACGGATCTTGGTTGGCAGCCTGATCGTGACGAGTATCGCTGGTTTGATCACTGCATTCATCGGTGGACTCGGCGGGGCCGCTCTGTTGTCGATGATGCTTGGCGTCACGAGTTGCTCGGCCAAACAAGCTTTCGATTCGATTGTGCAACGCGACGCTCCCGATGCCAACCGTGGCCGGTCTTTTGCCAAATTCGAAACTCGATTTCAATTGATTTGGGTGATCGGTGCGCTTATCCCGATCATCATTCCGATCCCGGCGGCGTTGGGATTCGGCCTCATTGCTATTTCAGCGTCGATTGCGGTCGCGTTCTATCTCGTTGGACTTCGAAATGTTCGTGCTGGTCGCGTCCCAGTGGCTCGCAAAGGGGTTCTGCGTCGACCGATTGAAATCGATGATCGTCACCCCTCGGCTCAACCTGATGACGACGACGCAACCCGAGTGGTTGATCGTGGCTTCGCCGGCCCCGAAACACCGCCGGCATGGGGCCCTCCACTTGACTTCATCAGCCCCGACGGTTCCGACATCGCTGTTGCTTCTCACGATGCCGCCCGCCGCTGGATGCGGAGACCGGCACCGATCGCGCCCAGCCTGCCGGCCGAGCCCTCGCTTCCTGCAACGCCGGGGTCTGCTCTAGCACTACCGAGCGATCTCACAACGTTTGATTTCCCTTTGTCTGGGGCGACTCCCAACATCGGGCCTGCGGTCGAGCCACAGCCCGTGTCGGACGATCTTGGGGAGACGGTTACGAACCAGCGCGGGGGTTATCTCTTCGGACCCGAGGCATGGGAAGAGCCTGAGTTTCCCGACGAACCGCCGCCGATTCCCTGAGCTCGTTTGATGTCAAACGTCTTCTGGTAATTCGATTCGGGCTAGCCACAGACCGGGCGCTTCGATTTCAGCTGGCGTCGGCACGGTTCGTTCCGATTCCCAGAGGCGAACGAGCCCATCGTTGCCTTCGCGCTCAACGATGCCGGCGACGAATGCTGCGCCACGGTCAAACGTGGCTTGGGTGAGCTCAAGTCCGAAAAGTCGTTCGACGAAACGGTCGGAATCGTCGGCTTCAACGCGTCGACGGCGGACTGCTTCGGAAATCATTGTGGTGTTGGAGAGTAATGATGAGCCGACAGTGTCAACGATGTGGTCGACGTAGCCAACGATTGCGGCAATTAACGCTTCGAACTTTGGAAGCATGTCTCGTTGGACTTGTGATTGGATCGCGCCGAGTAGGAGTTCGGGATCACCGAACATCGATTGCATCCCCGTCATTGCCGACGGATCAGACATGTCGAACTCAAGTGAACTGAGGCGATCCTCTAACGCGTTCGAGTCGGGCTCGAATCCAGCTGCATACGCAGAGAGAAAGTTATCGACGGCTGCCCGAACGTGAGGGATGCGAAAGACCGAGTGCATCGCTATTTCTTGGGCACAAACCCAAAGACGAAGGTCATCGATCGGGATGCTCCATTCCGTTGCAAACGTCTCGAGGTTTTTTGGAATGACCATGAGTTCGTCACTTGGTTTCCTCGGGACGGGCAGATCGTATTGACCGAAGGAACGTCGTGACAGGTGTCCGATCATCGAGCCGGCGGTCATCCCGAGCATCATCGGCCCCATCATTGCCATCAGAGGTGCCATGAAGCCGAGCGGATCGGATGCGTCGGGCGTAGATGGTGATGCGGGGGGCGTAAGTGAACTGGCAAGGCGCTCGAAAAGGGGACGCCATGCATCGAGCGTCGTTGCTGCCCATTGACCACGCGTCACGGGCATGATCGAAATACCTGTTCCGCCGAAACTTGTTGGAAGTCCGGTGGCGTTGCCAACGTGAAGTTCGGCGATTCCAACGAGTTGTTCTAAACGAATGCGTTCAAGCGGATCGACGTTTCCTTCGTCGCCACCGTCGGCCGCAATCGAAAGCGCGAGTTGACGCGCGGCATCCCAGCCAACGGGACCTTGTTGCGAGAACAACTTGGCGAGGTCTCCAAAAAGGGGCATGCCGGAGAGGGGAGAGTCGCCAGGATCCCCGTCGGGTTCGCTGCCGGTGAAGGGGTCGGGGGGTAGATCATCCACCACCTCAGGCTAGGCCCAGACAGGGCTCTTGCCGCCTCGGACGGCTGGCCGGACCGAGCATTGCCCGAACGCGCCATGATGGCGGTGTGGGAGAAATCGTGGTGGTCACCGGAGCCGATCTGCCGATCGGGCGAAGGGTGATTGCCGCCGCGCTCGCCGAACCCGGAGTCGACCGCGTGGTCGCCGTAGGTGCTCAGCCCTCGGTCCGGAGATTTCAAACCAGCAGCGATGGCCCCGAACTGCTGCTCGCTCCGTTCGATCTTGATGATTCGCGTTTAGTTCCGCTCGTCACTGGTGCAAACCGAGTATTCCTCACAGGCCCGAGATCTGGACTTGATATCGATGGAACTGGCGGTTCCCACATCGACGTGATCGCCGCTCGCACATTCCTTTCGTCCCTCACCCGTGTTGGCGCGGTGAGCACAGTCATCGTGTTGTCCTCGGCGCTTGTCTACGGAGCGCGCACTGATAATCCGATCCCGCTTACCGAACATGCTCCGGTTCGTCCGAACTCCGCGATTAACGCGTCGAACGAACGAGCAGAACTTGAACGACTCTGCGGAACATGGGCGCGTTCTCGCGGAGCGACCTGTGCAGTTGTTCGTCCTTGCATTGTGGTCGGACCAGAAAACGGGAAATGGTTGGCGCGATCCTCGTGGGCCACTGCTGGTCTGCAACTGAGTGGAACTGTGGCCCCCGTACAGTTTGTGCATCTTGACGATCTCACCACTGCACTTACTGCGGTGTGTCGAGCGCGTTTTGATGGACCGATCAATGTTGCGCCCGACGGTTGGCTGAGCGTTGATGAAGTCCGTGCGCTCAAAGGACCTACTGCTCGGCTGCGGATGCGAAAACCTTTTGCGCATGTTCTTGCTCGACTTGGCGAGCATTTTGGTGTTGCGCCCGGTGACCCCGATGCGCTCCTCGCTAGTTCTGGTCAATGGGTCGTGGCGAATGATCGCATTCGGTCACTGGGGTGGACGCCGACGTTCACCAACGAAGAGGCCTATGTGGATTCCGACAGGGGCGGCGTATGGGCTCGACTGACCCCACGTCATCGTCAGAACCTGGCGCTCGGGACCGTGAGCGCCTTTGTCTTGGGTGCAGCGGGTGCAGCGGCGGTTCTCATCCGCCGACATTTCACGTCCGGTCGATGAGTCTGACGGTTGTCGAACTCGCTGATCCTTGACGGTTGAATTCGATGGTTACCGAGTCATTTGCTGCGAATTGGCGAAGAGCGACGACGAGATCAGAACTATTGCGTATTGGTCGTTTTTCAAGGGCAGTGATGCGGTCGCCTGAAGCAAGTCCGGCGATCTCGGCGGGACTTTTCGCACTTACCGATTGAATCAATGCGCCACCTTCTGTGGCATCGGTGCTTACGATCCCGAGCCACGCGCGATGCACGGCTCCGGTGGCGATGATG
>CAFBRD010000003.1_pt1 | contig 34738 bp, 28 predicted proteins | sample 7270131 | NCBI WGS metagenome assembly CAFBRD01 (sample SAMEA6814191, study PRJEB35770) | freshwater metagenome | biome: Freshwater; feature: Freshwater reservoir; material: water | place: Czech Republic | collected 2016-11-09 | depth 30m m | reverse complement strand
CGTATTGGCTACAAGCGCCAACGAGTTCGGTTACTCGGAATCGATACACCCGAGACCAAAGATCCTCGAAAGCCTGTGCAGTGTTTCGGCCATGAAGCAAGCAACCACACCGCGCAACTTCTTCCGCGGGGAACCATTGTCCGCCTCGAACACGACATCGAAGAGCACGACATCTACAACCGACTTCTTGCCTACGTCTGGCGTGCCTCTGATGGACTCTTCATCAACCTCGATCTCGTCACACAGGGTTACGCCGACATCCTCTCAATCGCCCCCAACACCGCCCACGCCGACGAGTTTCGAACGGCAATGACCGCTGCGAGAACTGCTCCGAAGGGCCTTTGGGCGACATGCGGCGGACCGGGGAAACCCGCCTCATGAGGAGTTGAGCCTCGGCGGGCGATACCGTGACACCCGTGACAACACTCGCCGAACGCTTGGGTTATGCCGCCGATGCCCGATTGGTCATCATCAACAGCGACGACCTCGGCCTGTGTCACGCCGCCAACACGGGCACCTACCAATCGTTACGTCAGGGGTTGTGCACGAGCGCGACACTCATGGTGCCGTGCGCATGGGCCCGCGAAGCGGCATCAGATTTCCGCGGCGAGGACATCGGCGTTCATCTCACTCTCAATGCCGAGTTGGAGCGCTACCGATGGGGACCAATCACCCATGCTCCCTCGCTGCTCGATGGTGATGGTGGTTTTCCACGCACCGTTGCCGACCTTTGGGATCATGCCGACCTCGACGAAGTGCGTCGCGAATGTCGAGCCCAAATCGAGCGAGCCATCCTGTGGGGCTTCGATGTAAGTCATCTCGATTCGCATATGGGTGCGCTTCAACTTCGCCCCGAGTTCTTCGACGTCTATCTCGACCTCGCCGTTGAGTTCGCGTTGCCGCTTCGGCTTTCGGGTGCATCAACGGAGCGGGCGATTGGTTTTCCTTTCCGCCGCCTTGCTGCCGAGGAAGGAATCATCTCTCCAGATCACTTCTTGTACGTCAATGGAGTCGGAAGTCGCCGAGCAATCGAAAAGGCAGTGTTCGAACTTCGTCCTGGCGTCACTGAGATGTATGTCCACCCGGCGACCGACACTCCCGAACTTCGGGCAATCGGCACCGATTGGTCTGCTCGGGTCGACGACCTTCACTTGGTCTGCCACGACACCCGGTTGCAGACAATGCTCGAACGATCTGGCGCGGTACTCATCGGCTACCGCGAACTTCGAGAACTTCAGCGAGCTGGTTAAACGGCTTTCAGGAAAGTCGCTTCGACATCCGTTGATAACGGGTCGAAGGCACGGCTCCAACTGATTCAATAAACAAGCGGGCTCCATCGTCAGGAATTTCCGCGGCAACGACAGAATCGAACTCGGCGATCATCAAGTCCCGACAGATCTGGCCAAGCAACGCATTGCCAATCCCCCGGCGTCGATATGACTCGTCAACGACGAGCGGACCGGTCCACCCCGCACGCGTAATCGAATGACACCCGATTCCGACAACAACGGGATCGCTCTCGCCACGAAGAGCAACATGGCAGGTTCCGTGTTCAAGTGCTCGTGAGATCTCATCAGCGCTGCGCGGCCAACCGGACGTTGCCGCAAGAAGTACACGAGTCACGTCGTCGTCATGGATGGCCCGACGAATCGTGATGCCGTCGGGAACATCTGCTCGGTAGGTGGTTGGCACCAAGTAGGACTGCCAAGACTCGTGGGTTTCGAATCCGCGTGTTGCGCAAAGCGCGGCGATTGGTGATTCAACCGGGGCACCGGGCCACAACGAGAACGGAACTTCGCCCCCGACAAGCAGTTCCTGTGCGCCGCGTTCAGTGGCCCATTGCTCTGCGTGCTCAAGCAATAACCCGCCTCGCCCTGCTCGCTGGACTTTGGGACCAACCGCAATCAGTCGAATCGACGCTACAAGTTGTCCATTCAGATCTCGGTCGATGCCTACGGCGACCACTGATTCGCCATCTTCTGTTGCCATCACGATCCCTGATCGCTCGTGACAAGCCGTCAGCAATTCATCGGGAGTGAGATCTTCATTGGCAGCGACACGAAGCATGAGATCGACAATGTCGTCGACTCGGTCGGCTCCCCATGGGACGAGGTCAATCATGCGGAAGGTGACGAAACATCGGAGCGGTTTGCTCGGTTGTCACGCGAGGTGAGGATCGCGGCCATCAGACCCACGACGAGAACTACAACAGCGACAGTGCACGTGATGAGAAGCGCTTCATCAAGACCAGAGAGAACCTGGTCAACAATCACTCTGGCCGATGCCACTCCGAGTACCCCACCAGCAATTTGATCAATAGCTTGATCGCGTCCACTTGAGGCAATGAGCGCGACGATGCCCGCTCCGAGTAACGCTCCAACTGCGCACGCAATAACTGCGAAGACACGTCGACGCGCAATTAGTAATCCGGCGATCGCAGCGATCACCGCGAATGCCGGAAAGGCAATTGCCCCAATCCGTAACGCATGCACCCACGTTTGCAATCGCTCAAGCCCTGGAGCGTCGACCAATGGGAACTGCAAAGAAATCCCCTGAAAATTGACCTTGTCGAGAACATGGATACCGTTCGAATCCAGTTGCTTCCTGATTTCGGCGAGAGATGCTCCTAGGTCCAACGACAAGCCCTGTGAATTGATGCTGACGAAACGGTCATTTCCATTAACCGCATGCACAAACTCATCGTGGGTGGCGCGAACTGCCGATTCCCAAACCGAAATGAATGCATCAGTCTTTACGACCTGAACTGCTGCCGATGCAACAAGTTCCGTCACTTTGTCTGTAACAGTTCCCGAGAAGCCACTCAATGGCCCGGGCAGCACACCAGCCACCAAATCGTCGACACCCACTAAATCGACGATCTGAGTTGCGAGAGCTGTCGCAACATCTTGCTGGACCGCCGGATTGTTGACGATCGCTTTACTCGTGGCAACCCATGTGTCTTGATCGAGGATCGCGTGTTCCGTCCAGAACGATGCAACACCGAATGTCGCGGAAAGCCCAGCGAGAAACAAGAAGACAGTGCCGATCACCGTCCTCTTGCGATTCGAACGAGATACGGGTGACGCCCCACCAGAGACAGTTGTCCGCGAGGTCGGTTGTGGAGTTGAGGTCGGAGCGGCGTTCGGCGCTGTCGGAGGCCGCGCCGGCGGTTCCGTCGGCGGTGAATCGGGCCACGTCATTTCAGGCGATTCCGGCAAAGAGGTCGGTTTCAGGCACGCTTGTCTCGACTCGCGAATGAGCGAGGATGTAGTCCTCAAACGGGTGGACCGTTCGCGCGATTTCACGAGGAAGTCCAAACCAAAACGCTGACTCAGGATCGACCTGCGTGGCATGCGCAAGAAGCGCCTCGAGTCGAACATCGAACCACGGCTCAATGTCGATCGACGTCGTAACGCGATCGTCCTGACTTGGTCGGGTGAACCAGTCGTCAGAGAATGGCGATTCGAGGCCAAGTTCAACAAACTTTTTGTGGGTCGCTTCAACGCGTGCTCGTGACCACACCGAGTAGTACATCTTGAGCGGCGTGAACGGATCGCCGAGGTCCGGCCGATAGGTGTGATCGCCAGCGAGATCAAATGCAGGAAGCGAAATATCGTGCACCCGCAAATGATCGGGATGCGGATAACCCTGCTGATCATCTCCATACGTGAGAATCACCTGAGGCTGTTCACGCCGAATAATTTGCACCAAACGACCCACTGCCTCATCGAGATCGGCATTCGCGAAAGCGTCGGGCCGGGCATTGGCTTCTGAGTCGGGCATGCCTGAATCGCGGTAACCCAGGAGAACCAGTTCGTCATAGCCAATGAGTGCCGAGGCTGCTTCGAGTTCACGCTTTCGAACAGCAGCAAGATCGGCTCTGATCTCGGGACGATCCATCACAGGATTAAGGATGTCTCCCTCTTCACCGCCAGTGCAGGTCACAAGCACCGCGCGAACGCCTTCGGTCTTGTATTTCGCGACAGTCGGCGCACCTTTCGATGCCTCGTCGTCGGGATGAGCATGAATTGAGAGCAGGCAGCGGTCAGCCATCGCCGCACGCTACCGGTCGTGGGCCGGGCCGACACCTCACATGTACCTGACACGCGTAGTCTCACTCCGATGACTGGCACCTCTCAGACCCGATTTCTTGAACGTCAACGCCGGCGATCCCTTGTGCTCTTCGTCGTTACTGCGCTCATGATCACCGTGTCGGCCTGCGGATCGAGCGGACGGACGCTTCAGGAACCAAAGTCCGGGGCAAGTGCACCCACGCGCAAAAACACTGGATCAACCACCCCGGCATCCAGCGGTTCGACCGCTACCACCGCTGGAGCAGCCATCCGTTCCACCGCACTCACACTCACAAGCGCCTCTTTTGGACCAAACACACCCATACCAAAGCAGTTCACGTGCGATGGAGTGAACACGTCGCCACCGCTCACAATCAGTGGAGTGCCAACAGGAACGACCGAACTCGTTCTCGTGGTCACCAATCGGGATGTGGCAAATCAAACGCTGTGGCTACTGGCAGGTCTTGCTCCGGCCACTACCTCCATCCCCCAGGGTGGCGTTCCTTCCGGCGCGATTCAGATCGTAAATAGTTCAGGAACTGCGCGTTGGACTGGACCGTGCCCAACCTCGGGAACCTCCACGTACGAATTCGCGCTCTACGCGCTTACTTCGCCTTCGGGCCTCACAACCAACGCAAGTTTTGCCGATGTGAACATGGCTGTCGCCAAATCTTCAAGTGCGTCGGTCATCAGCGGTTCCTACAAGCGCTGAGGGTCACCCCATCGGAAGTAGTGCCATGAGTTGGCGAGAATGAGCCAACAACGTTCCATCGCTGGCCCAAATTATGCCGTCCTCTTCACAAAACCCGTCGAGGCTCGCCGTTGAGTGAAACTCAACGAAACACCAACCGTCATGATCAAGCGGTGGAAGCGACCGCACGTGCACGGTGAGATCCACGGTCGTGATTCCCCATGGACCTCCGACACGGCTGAACATCGCTGGCATCCATGCATCGACAAACGCGGCGAGCACTGCGGCATCAACCGGTTGCGTTTCAGGGAGTCGAATCCATCCGCCGATGCGCGCTTCATCGCCACCGGTAAATGCGCGTGAACCAAACGCCCACTTCTGTTCGTAGCGCTTCGCCATTGCCGGAATTGCTGCATCAGGAATCCCCGGATCGAATCCGGGAGCGGAAATTTCGCTCGGCCCGGGAACCTCCGGCATCGTCACGTCAGAAAATGATGGGCCTTCTCTGCCCGCAGAAAACGCACCAATCGAAACTGCGATTGTTCGGTCGTTTTGTTTCATCGTCACTCGGACCGAGCTCATTGAACGGCCCGAACGTTCGACCACGACCTCAAGTTCGACGGGGCCCTCAGAGGCTTTCGACAAAAAATGTGTCGTGAAAGAGCGGCACAATCGCGCGGAGTCGTCGATTTCCGCCTCACACGCGCGCACCAAAATCGCGTTGAGGTAACCGCCGTTGGGCCCGACTCCGGCCCACCACCCCGAATCGAGCTGAGCGCGGTAACGGCCGTTTCCAATGGAATGCACTGAGGTATCGGTGTCGAAGCGTGTTGGCACCGCCCGAGACTAGGCATGCCCAGCCCGACGCGATGAACCCGACCCTGCGCTAGAACCTAGAGACACATTGCTCGGCACCAAGGGGACCCCATGAAGGCATTCCAGTTGATCGGCGGATCATCCGAAGTTGACGCCACAACCGCGCTCAACGAGGTCGCACAGCCCGATCCTGGCCCTGGTCAGGTGCTTATTCGCATCGGTGGCGCCGGGGCCTGCCATAGCGATATCAGTCTCATGGAATTCTCTGCTGGCGGGCCGCGCGAAATTCCCATGACGCTTGGCCACGAGAACGCTGGCTGGATCGAAGCATTCGGACCCGGATCGATTCCAACGCCGGGACTCGAGATCGGTGCGCCGGTCGCGGTCTATGGCGCGTGGGGATGCGGTCAGTGTTCCAACTGTCGCAAAGGCATGGAGAACTACTGCCTCAACATTTCCGCCAGCGGTCCGGGCCTCAGCGTCGATGGCGGAATGGCCGAGTACCTGCTTGTTCCTGCCGCGCGCTACCTCGTGCCACTTGGCGATATGACGCCTGCCGAAGCCGCGCCACTTACGGACGCTGGTCTCACGCCGTACCACGCCATCAAGCAGGCGCTGCCGCTACTTGTTCCCGGCTCATTCGTTGTTGTCATCGGTGCTGGCGGCCTTGGCCACCTTGCGGTGCAGTTCCTTAAGGCACTGTCGCCCGCAACCGTGATTTCGGTCGATCAGCGCGAGTCAGCCCTCAAGGTTGTTGCTGGTCTTGGCGCCGACCACACCGTTGTGATGGGTCCCGATGCTGCGGCCGAAATTCGTGGCATCACTGGCGGTCGTGGTGCTGAAGTCATTCTCGATATTTGTGGCTACGACGACACACTCGCTCTTGCCGCAGCGGTTGCCGCACCTCTGGGCCGACTCACCGTGGTTGGTGTCGGCGGCGGAACCCTGCCATTTAGCTTCTTCACCTTCCCCTACGAATGCAGTGTCCAGAGCACCTACTGGGGAAGCATCACCGAACTGAGCGAGTTGCTCGATCTCTCACGCAGCGGCGACTTCCGCGTTCACGCTGAGACTTATTCGCTTGATCGTGCCGGCGAGGTCTACAACAAGATGGTCGACGGAACGCTCCAAGGCCGTGCCGTCATCGTTCCCTAATCCGGGCCGAAAGCACGAACGAACTCAGAAAAACACAATGGCCCGCAGCGCAAGCTGCGGGCCATCTGCGTTCTCGGTTGGAGAAAAATCAGTTTGAAGCGACGGACTTCGGTCGCCAGAACGCTGCGAGCTGCAACAACGCTCCGCCAACACCAGCGGCGAGCACGATGATCAGACCCTTGGGAACACCACACCATTGGATCTCTGCCGCGTGATCAATAGACCATTCACCAGGACCAGCACAGGCAAGACCAATGCCGACAGCGGCGAGCACGACGACGTATTCGATGCCGCCACCCGGGTTAAAGATGAACCATCCGTTTTTGCGGTGAGTCGTGATCAGTGCCACGACCATGATGGCTACCAGGCCCGCAGCCGCAAGCGGCGTGAGGAATCCAAGAGCAAGAAAGACACCCGATCCGATTTCGGTCAGCGCTGCGAGCCACGCATTGGCCTTTGGCATCTTCATGCCCATCGACGCGAACCAACCAGTGGTGCCAGCGATCTTGCCGCCACCGAAGATTTTGTTCAATCCATGTGTTGCCAGCGTAAGACCGACTACAACGCGGATAATGAGCAGACCGAGATTGAGTCCATTGATCATCTCGTCGCTCATGATGTGACTATTAGCCATCGTACTTATTGTCATCATTGCTTCAGCTCCAAACACGAGTTCTCTCGAGAGGGTTGTTGACTCGCAAAGAGTACGGCCGGCACCCGCGTGTTAGGTGGACGGTCACGAGTTACCGGAAATCGCGCGACCGATGCCCGCCAACTACTGGAAGAACTTGGAGTTTGTCGGCCACAACGTTGATCACCCCGTCGACCCGTTCAAGACGACCGCGCACCAATAAGGCGGGAGCGCCGCGAGCGACACGCCGATAGCGCTTCCATAAACCAGGCGAACACACCACATTGATAAGACCGGTTTCATCTTCGAGATTCACGAACGTGATGCCATGTGCGGTCGAGGGACGCTGCCTGTGCGTCACGACTCCCCCAACAAGTACGCGTGTGTCAGTTGGTGCAGTTCGCAATTCGATTGCAGTAAGTACACCGAGCGACGTGAGGTGTTCGCGTTCGAACAGGGTTGGATGACCATCAGGAGCAACGCCGGTTGCCCACAGGTCGGCACCAGCGAGTTCGCGAGATGACAAGCCAGGAAGCGTTGGCGCGTCGACCCCCGTGACGATGCCAGGCAAGCGATCAGTTCCTGTTTCGGCCACTGCACCAGCAGCCCATAAGGCTCGACGACGATCGAGAACCGTGCCGCTGCGATCGGTACACGTTGAGAACACCCCTGCGGTCGCCATTGCTTCAAGGGCGGTGCGATCGATATCGACGCGTTGGGCGAGATCGGTCATCGATGCATACGGACCATTCGTTTCTCGTTCAGTGACGATCGTTTCGGCAAGGTCTTCACTCACTGAACGCACCGAGGACAACCCCAGCCGAACAGCAGGCTGGGGAACCTCGACACCGTCTACGGGAAACGCATCGAACGGAAAAGGAACGTTGGCGGTTGTGGCTACCTCTCCTTCGACCCATTCAAGCGTTGCCCCCACGCCTGAAGCCGCAAGATCGGGAGTGCGTACCACCACCCCATGGCGACGGGCGTCGGCCACCAAGGTGTGTGGTGAATAGAAGCCCATGGGCTGTGCGTTGAGGAGACCAGCGCAAAACGCCGCCGGGAAGTAACGCTTGAGATAGGAGCTCGAATAGACGAGATAGGCAAACGACACCGAGTGGCTTTCGGGAAAACCAAAGTTCGCGAACGCCGCGAGCTTGTCGAAGATCTGATCTGCGATATCGCCGGTGATGCCACGTTCGGCCATGCCTTCAAAAAATCGACCACGTAAACGTTCCATTCGTTCCGTGCTCCGTTTCGACCCCATCGCTTGTCGCAACTGATCGGCCTCACCGGGGCTGAAACCGGCAACGTCGATCGCCATCTGCATCAGTTGTTCTTGAAATAACGGGATACCCAAGGTCTTCGCCAGCGAATGCTCAAGCAACGGATGCAGATAGGTGACCTTCTCGAGACCATTGCGACGACGGATATATGGATGCACCGAGTTGCCTTGAATGGGCCCAGGGCGAATGAGTGCAACCTCGACCACTAGGTCGTAGAACTTGCGCGGTTTCAACCGCGGCAGCGTGGCCATTTGTGCACGACTCTCGACTTGGAACACACCAACTGAATCGGCGATGCACAACATGTCGTACACAGCATCGTCTTGAGGGACATCAGCGATATCAATACTCAAGCCATACGTTGTGGCAATCGCATCGACAGTGTTGTGTAACGCTGTGAGCATGCCCAGGCCCAATAGATCGAATTTCACTAAGCCGGCAGCAGCACAATCGTCCTTATCCCATTGCAAAACACTTCGGTTCTCACGTCGAGCCCATTCGACGGGACAGACCTCGATGATGGGACGATCGCAAAGCACCATGCCGCCGGAATGAATACCGAGATGGCGCGGTGCGTGTTCGATCTGTGCGGCCAACTCGACGACAGCTTGCGGAATGGCGTCGGAATCGGGTTCGGGCGTAACTGTGTTGGCGTTGTCTTCAAGTTGGGTGATGAGCGAACCCCAACGATCGACGTTCTTGGCCCATGCATCGGCCTGACCGGGCGCATACCCGAGCGCACTGGCCATATCGCGCACCGCCGAACGCGGCCGATAGGTAATGACGTTGGCAACCTGCGCGGCGTAGTGACGACCATGACGTTGGTAGACGTACTGAATGACTTCTTCGCGTCGACCAGATTCGATGTCAATATCGATATCGGGCGGACCATCGCGCTCAGGCGAAAGAAACCGTTCGAATAACAACCCCAACTCAATGGCATCGGCCTTGGTGACGCCTAACGCGAAACACACCGCAGAGTTGGCGGCCGAACCGCGGCCCTGGCAGTAGATGTCGTTGCGACGACAAAAATCGACAAGATCGTGCACGATCAGGAAGTAACCGGGGAAACCGAGTTGTTCGATGATGGACAGTTCGTGATCGATCTGTGCCCACGCACCCGCAACGCGTTCACGATGGCGAGGCCCATAACGACGTTCGGCGCCACGCTCGGTCAGACGCCGTAGGTACCCCATTTCATCGAGCCCATCGGGACATGGGAATGGCGGAAGGTTGGGCGCGACAAGTTTCAGATCGAACGCGCAGGCTTGACCCAACTCCCCCGCCCGTTCCACGACACCGGGATATCGGGCGAATCTTCGGGCTTGTTCGAAACCTGACCGAAGATGCGCACCAGCAGCAGCCGGCAACCAACCATCGATCTCGTCGAGACTGCGACGAGAACGCACCGCAGCCAACGCGGTTGCGAGTGGACGTTCTGCTGGCGTGGCGTAATGCGCATTGGTGGTTGCAACAAGATCGACATCGCCGCGTAGCGCGATCTGCATCAGCGCGTCGTTGCGAACCGAATCAAGCGGGTGACCGTGATCCCATAACTCGACCGCGAGATTCTCGCGACCAAACGTGTTGACCAATAACGCGAGTTGATCGGCTGCGGCCGCGGGGCCAGAGCGTTCAAGTGCAGAGGCAACCGCTCCTTTACGACAACCAGTAAGCACGAGCCAATGGTTACGGTCGACGGCTGGCGCAGCCGTTCCGCCCAGCGCGCACAGTTCTGCTAACGACGCTCTCGGCGCACCTTTCCCGCCCCGCAACTGCGCTTCGCTCAGCGCTCGTGCCAGCAACGCATAGCCGCGGGGATCGCGAGCGAGAACAATGAGATGCGATTCGCCGGCTGCCGAGCCTGGGTCAGGTTCGGCCACGGGCGGCGCCGTGCGCCCCAGCGTCAGTTCGGCTCCGAAAATGGTGGGCAGGCCAACAGCCCGAGCGGCCTCGGCAAAGCGAACCACGCCGTAGAACCCGTTGTGGTCGGTAAGGGCGAGCGCGCTCAGTTCCAGTCGCATCGCCTCGGCGGCCAGCGCTTCGGGCGTACTGGCACCGTCGAGGAAACTGAACTGAGAATGGCAATGCAATTCTGCATAGGACTCCGACCCCATGGGTTCACCGTATCGAACATGTGTTCGATACGGCAAGCGCCCCGCTCTCCCACATCCAAGAACGCTTTGAGTTACTGTCTCGCCCAACGAACCGGAGACAGACTCCGGTAACGGAATGGGGCGACCATGTCTGAGCCGGAACTGTCCGATGTCCTTGCTGAGCTGCGTGACCTTCGAGCCGAAGTCACCACATTGCGAGCGCAGGTGGCTGAACAAGCGCCACCCGAACCCGTGTCGCATCCACTGCCCCCAATTTCGAATAGCCGCGAGACGCTTGACGTCGACGGAACCGACGCCGTGTCGCGTCGTCACGCGCTACGCACCGCAGGCATGGTCGCAGCCGGCGCGCTCGCCGGTGGCGCAGCGCTCGTCGCTGCGGCCGGACCAGCAGCAGCAACTGGCCCAACCGTGTTCGATGCCGATGGCGTCAACCCGGCCATCACCGCCAACGGAAGCTCAAGCCGTGATGCCATTCACGCCTCGGCCTCGGCAAATGGCATCCATGGTGTGTACTCCGTCGCCAGCGGAGGCGGTTACGCCTACGGCGTCTGGGGTATCGCAGACACCAACGTGTTCAACGTTGGTGTGCAAGGGAGCGCTTACCTTGGCAGTGGCGTGAAAGGTACGTCCTATTCAGGCACAGGCGTACTGGGAGTCAGCAATACAGGTAAGGCGATGTATGCCTCTTCTATTGCCGGATACGGCATTGAGGCGCAAAGCACCGATGCCCAAGCCGTCTATGCCACGAGCACAAACAATACCGCAGGACAGTTTTCTGGCGTCGTTGGCGTCAACGCCTTCGGCTATAACCAAGGCGGCTTGGGCGGCACAGGCCTCCGCGCTTTGGGCGATCGAGCGTCGATCTACATCGAACCGCAGGGCGCAGCGCGGCCCTCTCTGTCCTACAGCTACAACGCCGGTGACCTTCACGTCGATAGTTCCGGTGCTCTGTGGTTCTGCGCGGCGAGTGGGATCGGCGCATCTGCGACATGGCGCCAACTCGCTTCGACCACTTCTGCCGGAAGTTTTCATCCCGTCACTCCCGGTCGCGTGTACGACTCACGACTCAGCACCTATCTACAACACGGCACTCTCGGAAGCGGACAAAACCGCACGCTGTCGGTGGCGAGCAGTTTCGACGTCAATGGCACACTCGTGAATAGCGACTTTGTTCCTGCCGGAGCAACTGCCGTCTTCGCGAACGTCACGATCGTCGACACCGTCGGCGCCGGATACCTCGCGATCAATCCGGGCGGAACAACGACAGTGGCCGCCTCAACGATCAACTGGAGCGCCAGTGGCCAAATTCTCGCCAATGGCATTTCACTCACGCTCAATTCGACCCGTCAGATCACCGTCGTCAACGGAAGCGGTGGGGCCACGCAATTCATTATCGATATCACCGGCTACTGGATGTAACCGATAGTTGGTTCCCTAACTCGAGAACCATCCGACAACGTCGACCGCAACAGGTGTCGAACCGTTGCTATTGAACAGCGACACCTTGCCGTCCGGTCCTAGTTCGGCGATCACCATATTCGGAACGATCTGACCAGGAACAAAATTGAGATTTGATGCTCCCGAGGCGACACTCCCCGATGCGAATGCCGTGAGATAACCGGATCCCGTTGAACCCACCACCGTCACGTTCAGCACGACCGCTCGAGCTCCCGTTGCCGGAACTCCGCCTCGACCGGCAACTTCAAACGAAAGAGTTCCTCTACTACCTATCGGCCCGATGTTCTGTTGTCGCCCATCGATCGTCATGAAAGCTCGCGACTCAACCAGTCGAGCAGGGGAAAGCGAGGTCATTTGCGAGGTCGAGCTAAACCAGCCCATGACATCGACAACTACATTTACAAATCCCGAGTTGTTGTAAATCGAAATCGATCCGTCGGCACCAACTTTTGCGATCACCATATTTGCGATCGTCTGACCACCAAGAACATTGAGGTTTGACGCGTTTGGCTTGGAAGTACCTCCAGGAAACACGGTGAGGTAACTCTCCGCCCCTGCGTCAACCGCAGTGACATTGAGTGCGACAGCAGACACCCCTGTTGAAGGAACACTGCCGCGTCCAGCCACCGGGACAGAGAGCGTTTGACCGGCACCGATCGCCCCGATCCCTTGCAATTGTCCATCGACAGTCGTATACCCCGGCACAGAACGCGTCTCAACAATTCGAGCCGGGTCAAGTGGGCCGTATCCAGCAGAAACGGGGAACCAGCCGACAACATCTATCGCGACATCAACCCAGCCCTCTGAATTGAACACCGCTATCGAACCATCAGCGCCGAGTTTCACAATGACCATGTTGGGCACGATTGCACCAGCGACAAAGTTGATATTTGAGGCGTTTGGAAGGGGCGAACCCGCTGGATACACCGTCAAGTAACCGCCAACAGACGGGCTAACGACAGTCACATTCAGTGCAACTGCGCCGGCACCCGTTTGGGGCACACCACCGCGACCAGCGATCGGGATCACACTGACCCCACCGCCTCCAAGTTTGCCTTTCCCGACTTGCTGACTATCAACTGTGGCTCCGCCAGCAACCTGCGCTCGCGTATCGGAAAGTCGAACTGGCGAAACCGAATTGAACGTTGAAGATCCTGTCGAAGGAACGTTGACGGATACAGCGTCAAACAATCGAACACTTGGAATCGAATACCCCGAAGCATTCACGACATATCCCGTAGCGCGTAACCGCGCGAGTGTCAGCGCTGGCGTGGTCAGATGGAGCACTGCGAATGCTCCGGTGACCGCAGGAGTCGCCATCGACGTACCTGACATTGCGCCCATCTGACCGCCAACGATCGATGAGGTAATGCTTGATCCAGGGGCCATGAGATCGACCTGAGGCCCATCGTTTGAGTAGGAAGTCGACAGATCAGGTACACCATCGACGGCACCTACGGTGACTGCCGTCGAGATGCATCCAGGCGAGGAAACGCCATTCCCCCAACCGTTGTTTCCAGATGCGACCACCGTCGCAATTCCCACTGACAACAATTGATCGATATAGGCCTTGGTCGGATCTGAGTCGCAGTACCCCAAATTTTTCGCGCTATCACCGATGCTCATATTGACTGACGTCAAACCGGGGAAACGAGCCCGGTTGTAATACAACCACTGCAACGCGTTATTGATGTCTGACGTCGAGGCACTCGTACCGGCCGACGTGTAGGAAAAGACATTGATCGCAATCAAATTTGCATCGGGAGCAACACCAGATGGAATAGTGACGCCGTTACCACCAACTGCAATTCCTGCAACGTGTGTCCCGTGAGTGCATTCAGCAATAGTGCTTGGGCATGGCTGCGCTGAGCCAACCACGGGAGCGTCCGTCGTTGACATTGATCTACTGCTAGGACACATCGACATCCGCGTACCACTGGCAGACGCAAAGCACGCTTCTGCAATCGTTTTAGGCAAACCGTTACGCATGAGATACGGGTGGGATGTTTCAACTCCTGTATCAATCACAGCGACTGTCGCTCCTGCGCCTTTCCATCCCGCAGCCCACGCAGGAACTGCTCCCATCGTTGTCGTTGAATTAATGGAACTTGGAGCAACCGAAGACGGTGATTTCGTCTCAGCGATCGGCGCCCACGTTTGATCGTCATAGCCAATTGCCTGCACTTGTCCAGATTGGCGAGTCGCTTCGACTCCGGCCGAATCGAGTGAAAGCGCAACATAGGGCAACGTTCCGACGTCTTTGACCTGTGACCAACTTCCAACCGGAAGCCCTGCCAGCAACCGATCACGAGCACTACGGATCTGGGAAACTCGCTGGTCATCGTTGCCAGTTAGAGCGACATCAAGCTTCAAAATGACGGGCGCGACGTCACCCGCATCAAGCACCTGTTGTACTTCGGGCTGCACGTTGACGTTCGTAACAGCAGCGGGGGTGGACGACGAGGTAACCGTTGACGACACCGGCACTGAAGGAGCTGCACTGGATGCGTTCGTTTCTACTGGCGATGCCGACTGATCAGTCCCGTTAGTGCTTGATGGAACCGCCAGCACACCCCACAACACGACCGCGACGACAAGCATGCCAAGTGTGGCAAGCAATCTGTTTCGAAGTCGGGACATTTGGTTCTCTGATCACAGTGAGGACGGCTTCACTCCAGCAACCGTCTTATTCATTACAAATGTTACGCCTTACCAAGAGGTTCCTTTCAGGCAGGAAGGTCACAGCCTTGAGCGATGTCAGTCATAGACCGCCTCAACCGACCAATTGCCCCGCTCAATCTGCACCAATAACGCTCGTCCATCAGCCAACATCAGCTGAAGACGAGCTCTGCGCCGATGGGTTGACTGATCCCACCAGCGCTCATCGCAGGGCCATGGCCCCGCCCATCCCACGATCGAGACCCCGTCTCGTGCCGCGTCATCGAATCTCACCGTTGACGGTTCAGCGCTCAGCGTCCCCCTTCCGCTCACCCACACCGGAGCACCCCGCACATCAAGCACATGGATCGGCAGCAGTTCAGCCGGAAGCAACGTTGGCATTGGCGATGGCACTCGACCTGGCCACGGAGCAGACACACGCGCTCCATGACCTTCATTGTCCCCGCCGTCAGTGCCGACAAATGGCACGCGCACCACGACATCGGCTGGTCCCCGGCCGCCACGTTGCTCGGGGATCGTCACCGCAGCGACACCCAACATTCCTTGTACGCGCGCCAACGCCCGACCAGCGCGTTCGTCGGCCTCGCTCTCGCCTCCCCAAAAACCTTGTTGACGACCGCGAGCAGGCATCACTTCGTCGGGAACAAGGACTAGCCGTGTCACCCCACCCGTTGGCCTCTGTGCGCTGGGACCATTGAGCCATCCATCGAGTTGCCAACGGACACGATCGACGATGGCTGTCGATGACAACGCACCTTCATGACGCCAAACACGTTCAAGCCGTTCACCTGAATCGGTCTCGATAACAACAAGTAAGCGTGTACATGCCAAACCTTCCCCACCGAGTTGTTCGTGCAATTTGTCTGCTGCGGTTCGCGCTGCGAACGCGGCGATATCAACGCGCTCCGCCGGTGGATCAAGCATCGCAACAACATCAAAGGACCGTGGCGGAGGGCCGACTTCCGGCGGCCGTTCATCAAGGCCGCGAGCAAGTCGATGCGCCAACCGCCCATCAACTCCAAAGCGGGCAACAACATCGTCAACCTTGAGCGCTGCGAACTCGCCAAGGCGACGAAGCCCTAGACGCTGCAGAACATCGGCTAATTCCGGTCGGCCAAGTGCCGATACGAGGAAAGGAGAAAGGAAAAGCGCTGATTCTCCCGCGGCGATCACCCGCACATGGTCAGATTCCGCCACTGCCAGTTCCGCTGCATGCGTCGCCGCAAACACCCCATCGGCGATGCCCACACCAACCGCACCGAACCAGCCCGATGACCCCAACGCGCTATCGATGTCAGCAGCAACAAGACGAGCCAATGCCTCATCTCCGCCAAAGTAACGAGAGGGTCCGATCGTCGGAAAGGTAAGAGAACCTGGCGAAGACATCTCGACTCGCGGAGTGAACCGATCGACAAGAGCGGCAATTGCGGCAAAGACTCGGGCATCACGATCAGGGTCTGGATCGACAATCTGCAATCCCGGACAACGACGCTGTGCATCGCGCCGCCGAAGACCAATCTCGACTCCTTCGGCGCGCGCCGCCGGAGATGTTGCCGTCACCCGATTCGCTGCAATGACCGCAACAACATCGTCAGCCGATGCTGCTGTGGCGATCACTGGCCAATCCGGACACGACACCACCAATGTGCGCACATTCATGGCGTCACCACATCACCGGCCGAACGCGACAACCGTTCCACCGCCGTCTTCGCATTCTGCTACTGCGACTTGACCATCGGTCGCTAACAACGACAGCTCATGCTGCATATTGCGACTTGCTCGCCCTCGACCACCGACACCGACATGCACGCGACGCGACCGCAGATGACCGTGACCGCATCCAAGCCCTTCCCATTGTTGATCATGAACCGTAAAAACCAGATCACTCGACCATTGCGAGGTTGGTTCATTCCCTGGAGACACCACAACGAGAATCGAACCGCGTTCACGTAAACGCGATCCAAGTCGACGAATATCCGAATCACGAAATGACAACCGCGAGTCGAGCACCACAATGTCGACTGAGCCGATGAGCGCCGCTAAAACATCGACCTGTCGACCCGAACCTCCGGGATCGATAAATGCCACATGCCCAGCATCAAGACCCGCTTCAAGCACAGCAACCGGGGCCAAGTCACTCAGTCCAACAACCACTATCCACGAACCGTTCTTCGAGGCCGCTGCGATCAGTTGCAACGCCAGCGAAGTGGCCCCGACCCCGCCAAGGGCAATGGTTGAACCGCGTACAAGTCCCCGATCGGGAATGACCTGTTCAAGCGGCCCACAAACGGGCAGTACGGCTTGGCGCGCCAGCACCACTGGCCGAATCTGTTCGGCCAGTTCCTGAAGATCAGAGAGATCTCTGGAAGAGGAAAAAGCGGCGGGGACAACCACCGCACCAGTATCGAACAGATGTTCGATAAAGGCAACTGATCAGTCGCCGAAACCTTCCGGCATCACGACTTCGACGCCTTCTCGGTAATAGGTGAAGAGCTCCTCAAGGCGTTCCTTCAAACCCTCCGGCTTGCCCGTGAACGCCACCGTGATGACATTGCCATTCACATGGACCGATTCGACCCCAGCAACTTCGAACAACGTGCGGGCGACCAGGTCAGCCGGACGATCGGCGACAGCATCGTCGGCAGATCGGTAGATCTCGTGTCCCATGCCGGTAAGCGGACGATTGGTCTCGAATCGGACCACACCGGGGATTGACGACGGCTTCTCTAGAACTGTGACTGGCTGACCCATGACGCTGAATGTAGTCGGGTCAGGCCCGGCTGCTCTCCATTGTCGAACTCCCCCGGCCCTGGCGCAACACGACCGCACCGATCTGCCAGACGAGTGCAGCGAGAACGACCGATACCAGGCCTAGACCGACATGAACGATCTTGAACCCGGGATCCTTGTCGCCATGGTCCGCCATGAGGATCATGGGCACTCGAACAAGCCACACCACCACTGTGAGCGCAGCGGCAACCATCAGCACTTTGGCTCCACTGAGAGAGATCTGCGACTTCCATGCTTTGGCCACAACCACAATCACTCCCACCGCAAACGCCAGCAGGATGACCGACAGCACCGTTGAGAAGGTCTTCGAACTCGCCGATTCCTCAGATCGCAGCGTGTTCGAGATGCGATTGCCCCAGACGAACACCGTCCAAAGAACAAAAGCGAGAAGAACGATGCGGGAGCGGAGATTCATGACCTGAGGGTACCTGCCACCCGATGCCCAAATGACTATCCGACGTTAAACAAACTCGGCTGCGCTGAGACCGGATCCAAACGGTGAATTCCCGACCATGGAAGATCATCCATATACGACCATGAACGACGGTGAATCGTGGTTGGCCCTAATGCTGCAAGCGCCATGCGATGCCGCGGACACGGGTAGCCCTTGTTGCGATGGAAGTCATAAGCCGGAAAATTTTCCGCTTCGGCCCGCATCATTCGATCGCGGCTGACCTTGGCCAGAATCGAGGCGGCAGCGATCGATACGCAGGTCGCGTCGCCCTTGACGATCGTCTTGGTGATTCCGCCGCCCACGAAATCGTGCGAGCCATCGAGCAAAACGCGATCGGGCGTAACGCCGAGCGACGTGATCGCGCGCGACGCTGCTAGACGAAGCGCGGCCGACATTCCGAGTTCGTCACATTCCTGATGGGTCACAATTCCGAGCGACCACGCCTCGCACCATTCAGCGACACGATCAAACATCGATTCTCGTTCTACTTCCGTGAGCATCTTCGAATCACGAAGTTTGTAAACACGTCGATCCTGCGGAACCACCGCTGCGCAAATCACTAACGGTCCAGCCCATGAACCACGGCCGACCTCATCGAGACCGACCACAACAGAATGACCCTCGGCCCAAAGTTCTTTTTCGTTCGCAAGGTTTGGCGCGCTGTTGCGCAGACCTGCACGAAGTTGACGAACCGAACCAGCCACGGCTGTGAACGTAGTGGCGCGTACCGGTTCAGCCCGGGATCACTTCTCGATCCAAGTTTCGGTGAGCTTGACGATGCCGCCTTGGAAGGGCTGGGCCTTTGCTCCATCTGGAAGCGTCATGGACGTGAAGTTCCGAACGTTTTTGGCTGCACCAAGCGCCCACTGCGTATGAGCGAGCCAGATGTAAGGAACCAATGCTGTTTGACGTGTCTGGACCGTGGCATACGCCTCTTTACGAACTGCCACATCAGGTGAAGCGCGACCCTTGTCGAGCGCTGCGTTGAGTTCTGCGTCATTGAGTCGGGCGAAGTTCAACGCAAGGGGGCCGCTCGCGTTCTTTCCGGTCCACCACACGTAATCGACGGCGGGATCGGTTCCGCTGAACTGACGCGACAAGTCCGCTTGATAGTTGCCGGTTGCGAGGTCCAGAATAAATTTGCTCTGTTCGGTCGTTGTCGTCGTCACGCTGACCCCACACGGTTCCCATTGCTGCTTAATGAGTGCAGTGGTGTTGACATTTGCCGGGACCGGCGTAGTCGTAAGACTCAACGAGATCGGACCCTTCTCCGCGATGACCTTCGCAATTAATGCTTTACCAGCAGCAGGATCATTTGTTTTGAAACCCGAATCGAAATACCACGGAGAATTCTTCGTGAACTGACTATCGGCTGCCCGATCTTCTGGTGTCTCATTAATCAAACGGATTGCGGCCGGGTCGGTACAAAGTTTCAGACCTTCGCGAACACGCACATCGTCAAGCGGAGCCTTTGATGTGTTGAAGATTATGAAACTTTCTTCAGTCTCGGTTTGATCGAAGACAACCTGCACGTTCCCAGATTGCGCCTCGCTGCGGAGTTTCGCCATCGCCGGGAAGTCCGTGGTGTGAATCATGTTGACATCGCCAGCCAGCAACGCATTCACACGATTTTGCGGATCGGTGATGGGTCGGAACTCAAGCGAGTCGAGATACGGAAGCTTGTTGCCCTTTGCGTCAGAACGCCAGTAGTTCGGGTTCTTCGTGCCCGACCAGCGATTATCTGGAACCCATTCCTTTTGAATGAATGGACCAGAGCCAATTGGCGATCTCGTGTTTGCTGGCGGCGGTGCATCGAGTTGCGCGGGAGCAACGACGTAGCCGACCTGCGTCGTTAGTGCCGCTGGTAGTGACGCGTCAGGATCGATTGTCGTCACCGTCACCGTCAAAGGACCTGATGCAACAGTAGAAGCAACGTTCGCAAGCGCAATACCGACGAGTACATCCTTCTTCATTGCGTTTAATGACTTCGCCACTGCTGCACCATCAACAGGTGTGCCATCTGAAAAGTTCACGTTCGGACGCAACTCGATCGTCCAAGACTTGAAGTCGGCACTCGGCGTAAATGACTTGGCCAGATACGGCTGCGCCTTCCCGTTTTCGTCATAGGCAGAAAGCGGATCAAAGACTGCGGAACCAACCATGTGTCCTGAAACGGCCCATCGATTCGTCGTTGGGTTGAAGCCATCCGACTCCGCCTCAACCCCGAACTTCACTGATCCGCCAGGAGTCGGCGAACTCGTTGCTTTCACCGTGACGTCCGAAGTGCTCGCCGCCGAGTTTCCACCCGTGCTTGAACCGGAACCACTGCAAGACGATGCAAAGAGTGCCACCGCAGCAACTGCAGCAACGATTACAACTGTCCGACGAATCATGAACGCCTCCCGAGCCAAAGGGCTTCCTGAGGTCACATTACCGACGGAACGCCACCCATGACGGGGAAAGTGCCACGACGCGAAAGGGCCCGGTGCCGAAGCACCGGGCCCTTTCAGCAAATTTCGCAGAACTGGCTAGTTGTCGAGCCAGGTTTGAGTAAGACGAACCTCGCCACGCTGGAACGGCAGGGCTGCCTGTCCATCGGGAAGGGTCTGATTCGTAATGTTGCGAATGTTCTTCGCCGCACCAATCGCCCACTGCGTGTGCGAAATCCAAACATACGGTGCAAGTTCGGTCTGACGCTTCTGAAGGTCGGCGTAAGCCTGCTTGCGCACTGCCACGTCATTCGAGGCACGAGCCTTATCAAGCGCAGCATCGATCTGAGCATCCTTCAAACGAGCGATGTTCAGCGTGAGGCCACCAGAAGCATTCTTGCCGGTCCACCAGACGTAATCGCCATCGGGATCCGAAGCGGCGAACTGACGCCACAAGTTGACGGTGTAGTTGCCGGTCACGGCATCGGCCACGAACTTGCTCTGTTCCGAGGTCGTTGTGTTCACGGTCACGCCACAGGCTTCCCACTGCTGCTTGATAAGTGCAGTGGTGTTGGTGTTGGCCGGAACCGGTGTGGTTCCAAGTGAGACGGTGATCGGACCCTTCTCAGCCTTGACCTGGTCAAGGAGCGCTTTGCCCTTGGCCGCATCGCTGGTGGTGAAACCGCTATTGGAATACCACGGTGATTCCTTCGTGAACTGACTGTCGGCCAAACGTGCCGCTGGTGTCTCTTGCACGACCAGAATTGCATTCGGATCGGTGCACAACGTGAGCCCTTGACGCACGCGCACATCGTCAACCGGAGCCTTCTGCGTGTTGAACATCAGCATTTGCTCTTCGGTTTCGGTTCCGTCAGCAACGAACTGAATGTTGCCCGAGGCTGCTTCCGACTGAAGGCGGTTGATCGCCGGCCAGTCAGTGGTGTGGATCATCTGCACATCACCTGAGAGAAGCGCGTTCACTCGGTTCTGCGGATCAACGATCGGGCGGAATTCCACCGAATCGAGATACGGGAGCTTGTTGCCCTTGTCATCGGAACGCCAGTAGTTGGCATTCTTGGTACCGGTCCAGCGATTATCTGGGATCCATTCCTTCTGAATGAATGGACCAGAACCAATCGGCTGACGACTTGCCGCTGCGCCTTCAGCCTTGAGCTGAGCGGGAGCGGCAATGAAACCGACCTGGGTCGTGAGCACTGCAGGAAGTGATGCCCAAGCATCGACTGTGGAGATCGTCAGCTGGGAAGCCGACACCACAGTGATGGAACCCATGTTCGCCAGTGCAGCACCAGTGAGGGCATTGGCCTTCACGGTGTCGAGTGCGAGCTTGACGGCTGTTGCGTCGACAGGGGTGCCATCAGAGAAGTTCACACCCGCACGAAGATCGACAGTCCAGGTCTTGAAATCAGCACTCGGCGTAAAGGCCTTGGCCAAGTAGGGAGCCCAGTTGCCATTGGCGTCGTATGCCGAAAGCGGATCGAAGACCGCGTTGCCGATCATGTAGCCAGAAATGGCCCAACGGTTGCTGGACGGATTGAAACCATCGGTCTCAGCTTCAAGCGCAAACTTGATCGAGCCACCTGCCTTCGGCGGACCGGAAGCCTTAATCGTTACGTCAGTGGTTTTGCCGCTTTGAGAAGAGCTACTTGAGCTACCACCACACGCCGTTGCGATCAGGCCAAAGGCCATGACTGCTGCGACGACTGGTGCCCAGCGACGGATACCCGCACGCCTCTGCATGATTACTGCCTCCTTCGGCCGTAGCCGACGGTTCGGATCGGGGCACCCCACGGAACCCCTCTGTTAACCAAACCATAGACGTGACCCGAGGCACATGCGAGAGCAGGGCTCGATTAATCCCACAAATGTGCCCAGAAATGTGGCCGCCGATTGCTCTGACCTCATTCACCTCAGGTGAATGAGGTTCCCTCATCGACCGGAGTTTCCGGCACCGATTCCTCGCTGGCATGGTCCAAATGACGATGAACATGATCGAACACGGGGGCCTCAAGGAGTGCCTCGCCTCGCTGATCGGTCGTCGACCACTCGGGATCAATCGATGCACACCTAAGAGTGAGGTTCCGATCGCCCTCGACTTCCCACAGCAGCGCTGGGCGAGCGCCGTGCCATCTCAGTGCAAACGACAACAAACCAAAAGCCGTTGGCAATCGATGCACAGCGATTGGTTGACCGAGCCATTCCTCATTGAACCCCGGAAGCATGTCGATAACCCCATCGGCATCGGACGCAACAATGGCTCGGATATTTCTCAAGAACGCCGCGGTACGAGAAGGATCGTGTGCGTCGGTTTCACTGGGCCATACCCAAAGCGGTTCTCCGGAAAGCAACTCCCGCCGGAGCCGCAAGATCGCTCCATCATCAACCGTCCCATCGCCTGGCCCAACTCTCGACACACCACGAAGATCCATTTCATCGAGAAGCGCGGCCAAGTGCAGTCGTACCGCAAGCGCGGCATCAGGTTGCGCTGCACCGTCAAGTAACGCAATCGCAGAGCGATAGGCCCGAGCCGTCCAACGAGCGTCATAACCAACACGCTCATCAGCATCGAGCCAGACCGGACCATTGCCGTTGGCGAAAAATGAACTCGAACGGCGCAAGCGACTTCCGCGTTGCCGCTTCGCTATCCAATGGGCTGCCGAAGCCACCCGTTCAATCATTTGGTCAGCAAACGCCGCGTCACCCGACAACGCGACGTGTCGCTCGAGCGTCACGACCCAACTCGCCGTTGCATCGAGGCGGCGCGAGTCGAAGGAACCATCGGCATTCTGAAGGTCGGTGGACGCGATCAGAAGGCGCTCGGCTTCTGCCGAGAGCCCTTGTTCGTCAAGAGCCATCGTGAGATCCGACCGCTCAAGACCATTTACGGGAACACCTGGCCAACGAAGAGGATCCTCACCAGCAACGTGCACCAACAAATGGGAGCGGGATCCATCGATGGCTTCTTCGCTCTGCCGCTCAGGAAGATCGAATTTTGGCGCCCGCGCCGTCTGTGCTTTCCAGCCAGCGACAACGCGTTCAAAGGGAGGGAGTGCGTTGAGATCGCAACACTTGAGATCAGCAACGCTCATCGCCGCTCCGAGCGGAAGAACAACCTGAAGCGTCGCCGTATGCGGCAGTGGGAAAACAAACGACGTCGTTGTGCCTTCACGGCACAACTCGATTCCGCCGTCAGGAAAAGCATTGACCGCGTCGCCGGCAGTGGTGATGTCTTCTGCCGAACGCCCTTCGAGTTCGATTCCGAATCGAGATGGCAATCGCGAAAACGCTGCAATGGCATCCCCATTGAGCGTCACGATGCCATCGGAGAAATCAATCGTCGATGATGCGTTCGATGAACTTGTAACTGCGAGAGCAAGAGCAACGGGAATCGACGTGGCATTGTGAAACGCAACAACGAGAACAGGACTACCCGTCGAGCCGTCAACCACACTCCATGCTCGCTGCTCGATCTCGCCGCCTGGTAGGCGCATGGCACTAAGAACGACTGGCGTGGACTCAACCAGAGATTGACGCACCAGAGCCGAGCCCGACGCCACATGCCATCGGTCTTCGGCCCCAACCCACCAATCGAGCGACCAGGTCGCTCCTTCGGGAGTCATCACCCCGCGACGGTCCACCTTGGCCCGGCCACCAGCTCCGATTGTGCCGAGCAGAACCCACGCGTCGGCAAGTGTTCGGTCATTGGCGTTTTGGTCCAGCGGTGCGCGCTCCATCGGCGGCGACGCTACCCCCGGCCGAACGCCATCCATTCATCAACCCATTCATCAACGCGATCCCACCATCACATCAAGGGTGGCTCGAAGCCTCGCGAACCTCCCGACCTACACTCCGGCGGTGTCCGATTCTGAGCCAACGCGTGCTGTGCTCATTCCCGTCAAAGCGTTCTCTGACGCAAAAGCGCGTCTCGCCGCGGCACTGAACCCCCACGAACGTTCAACTCTTGCTCAATCAATGGCAACAGCTGTCGTTGCCGCAGCTGCTCCGCTCGACGTCTGGGTCGTGTGTGATGACACTGCGGTAGCAACGTGGGCGACGCAGCAAGGCGCAAGCGTCTTGTGGAAGCCGAGCCGCGGCCTCAATGGCGCCGTCAACGAAGGCGTGGCCGATCTCGCTCACCTCGATGTCGATACCGTGATCGTCGCGCATGCCGACCTCCCCCATGCCGAACATCTCGAGTGGCTCGCTGACTACGACGGCGTCACACTCGTCCCCGATCGTCACGGCGACGGAACAAACGTCATTGTGATCCCAACCGATAGCGGCTTCGTGTTCTCTTACGGCCCCTCCTCGTTTCAGCGCCACCAAGCGGAAGCGAAACGACTTGGTCTCGAAGTCCGTGTCATTCGCGATGACCGACTTGCATGGGATGTTGACCGGCCCGAAGATTTAGTTCCTCCAAATTGGGGAGAAACACCATGACGAACGAACTCCCCCCGCTACCACTCGGCGATCTGCCGACTCATTCTTTGGACTCCCACGATCTCGCCACCCCCGGTCGCGCGCTCGTGATCGTCGCCCATCCGGACGATGCCGAATTTCAGTGCGGAGGAACGCTCGCGAAGTGGGCGAGCAAAGACTGCATCATCAGTTATCTCGTTTTGACCGACGGCTCAAAAGGAACCTGGGATGCCGATCGAAACACCGAAGCACTCGTGGAACAACGACGAGCCGAACAAATGGAAGCAGCGCGGCGCCTTGGGGCCAAAGGCAAAGTCGTAATGCTTGGCCATGTCGACGGCGAGTTGCAACCAACGCTCCATGTGCGAGATCAGGTCGCGTATTGGATCCGGTCCACCCGACCTGACGTTGTGCTCGCCCACGACCCGTGGAAGCGGTACCGACTTCATCCCGATCACCGCAATGCCGGTTGGCTCGCACTCGATGGAATCGTTGCCGCACGCGATCCGCACTATTTCCGCCATCACGGACTTGATGTGCATCGCCCTGAATTCGCGCTTCTCTTCGAAGCCGACGAACCAGATCATGTTGAAGACATCACTGGTTTCGTCGACGCAAAGGTCGATGCCCTTCTCGCTCACGCAAGTCAATTCATCACGACACATTCAATTCCGACTAACGATGATGGCTCTGCCGCAGAAGCTTTCGGGAAACGGGTGCGTGACCATGCCGAAACTGTCGGATCGATCGCTGGCGTCGCCCGCGGCGAGGCGTTCAAGATCCTCTCAAGTCTCTAACCTGTCGCCTTCAAGCCCCCGAGAGGCTCGAACCGTCCGCGTTGATGACGGCCCTGTGAACGGAAGACGAACTCCTCTCAAGCATCCGCGCGTGAGCCCGACGCGCGGTGTTGGATGACGGGGTCGCAGCAACCGCACCTACGGGAGTCCAGTGACCACCACTCTGGCCATGTCGTCCAACCTGTCCACTCGATCGAAGGAAGCATCCTCCGATCTTGCTGAGGGAGGAGGTCAATGACACCGCTTGGGAAACAGGTCTACGTGCTCGATACGTCAGTTCTGCTCGCCGACCCAAAGTCGATGACACGCTTCGAAGAACACGACGTAGTCCTTCCTGTCGTCGTTGTGCTCGAACTCGAATCAAAACGCAATCACCCCGAGTTGGGTTGGTCCGCTCGCCAGGCATTGCGCCAACTCGAGCATTGGCGCGTCAAACACGGATCTCTCACAACCGCCTTTGCCGTGAACGATGCTGGCGGCACTCTTCGCGTCGAGATCAACCATCAGGACCTCGGCGCACTTCCGCCATCACTTGCTGGCGACACCAACGATCACCGGATCCTCGCAGTGGCACGCAACCTCGCCGCTGAAGGCAACCAGGTCACTGTTGTCACCAAGGACCTCCCCTTGCGCCTGAAAGCTTCGATCGTTGGCTTGAACGCCGATGAATACCGAAACGAACTCGCCCGCGACGACAGCTGGACCGGCATCGTTGAACTCGCGTGCGAAAGCTCCACGATCGATGACCTGTTCGAACTTGGAACAGTCGAAGACGAACGGGCCCGCGATCTCCCATGCCATACCGGTGTGGTCATGCACGCGGGCTCGCAGTCAGCGCTTGCTCGCGTTCATGCCGACAAGTCACTGCACCTTGTTCGCCGTGATGGCCAGTTGTTCGACGTTCGCGGTCGTTCGGCCGAACAACGCATCGCCATCGATCTTCTTGCCGATCAGTCCATTGGAATCGTCTCTCTTGGCGGCCCTGCAGGAACCGGAAAAAGCGTGCTCGCTCTTGCCGCAGGTTTGGAGTCGGTGCTCGAACAACGCAGCCACAAACGCGTTGTTATCTTCCGACCGCTTTATGCCGTCGGCGGACAGGACCTCGGATACCTGCCGGGCTCGGAATTCGAAAAGATGAGCCCATGGGCAGCGGCGGTACTCGATGGCCTCGAAGCAATCACTGGCCCCGAGGTCATCGATGAAGTTATCCATCGCGAACTCCTTGAGGTTCTTCCGCTCACGCATATCCGCGGACGAAGCCTCACCGATACGTTTGTCATTATCGATGAGGCCCAAAACCTCGAGCGACCAGTTCTCCTCACTGCACTGAGTCGACTCGGCGAAGGCAGCCGCGTTGTTCTCACCCACGATGTCGCCCAGCGCGACAACCTGCGCGTGGGCCGACACGACGGAATCATCACCGTGATCGAGGCCCTCCGGGGTCACCCGATTTTTGGTCATGTCACGTTGACTCGCTCCGAGCGCAGTGAAATCGCTGCCGTCGTCACCGAATTGCTCGACGGCCCCCTCGATTCCTAAATCGGCAACTGTGACCTGACTGTCGGACTCACGATCTAGCGTGACGCCCGTGAACCCGAAGCCATCGACATTCCAAAGCGTGAACGTGCGCGAGTGGTCACTGCAACCACCCGTCCTTCCGTTTGCGGTTCTCGATGTTGAAACCACTGGGCTCAGTTCCGATCGCGATCGTGTCATCGAAATCGCAGTTGTTCGATGTGCGTCCGATGGATCATTCATCGATGAGTGGTCGACGCTTGTCGATCCTGGCCGCGACCCTGGACCCACACACATCCATGGCATCAGCGCCGACGACTTAGTTGGCGCACCCGAATTCGCCAAGATCGCCGAAGAACTCGCCGAACGTGTCGACGGCGCAATGATCGTTGCTCACAACCTTTCGTTCGACGCTGGCTTTCTGGGGGCCGAATACGCGCGAACTTCGACGCCGCTGCCGAACCAGCCCGCTTTGTGCACTCTTCAATTAGCGCGCCATGTGCTCCCCGATAACGGCGGCTATTCACTCGCGGCCTGCGCGGCGGCGTTGGGCATCGACCATCCCAATGCCCATAGAGCTCTCCCTGACACGCGAGTAACGGCATTGGTTTTGCAGGCGATGCTCCACCGTTTATTTCCCCAGAGCGAACAAGACACACTCCCCTTCGCATAAGCGGCCAAAAAGCCCTTCCCGTTTCCTGAGGCAGCCGCAAGATTTCAAAAAGGGATCGCGATCACCCAGAACAGGTCGCCGCCGTCAACCGACGCGGAGAGATCGTTCTATGCACACCACAGCCGACGCTGTCGAGACTCTGGCCCAACTCACGCTTGATCTCGACTCTTTGTCACCCAACATCGCAACGTTTATTACCTATAGCGGTCATGCCATCACCGAGATCCAGCAACTCGATTCCACCGATCCGGTCACAGCGCTTCTTGGCCGATCCGTAAATGATTCCGTCACTGCGGTAGGCGTTCGATCTCCGGCCGAGATCACCAATCGAACGAAAATTGAAACATTCCCCCCTCATCACACCGTTGTTCACGTCGTGAATCGAAATGGATGCGCCGTCACTGTCTTGCGCGACGAGGCCGACTCCCGATGGTTTGGTCCAACGATGTCACCGCAACAAGGGCGAGTCCCCGATGCGTGTCGGCGCACAATGGGGCTTCCCACATCACCACCGTCAGAACCAATGACCAACTTCGTCATCGCCGCATGGCTCGAAGTCATCACGCGTCAGGCGCTTTGCCAGCCCGAATTGGAATGGACACACATCGTTGACCTCCACCCCGCAGGAACCTCGGCAGAGTGGCCCGTCACCCCTGCGACCCTCGCCACAGCGACCCGTTCACTCGGGTCCTCGCTTGATTGGGAAAGATTTCGCCGAGTGATCGCGACTGTCGGCGGATTCCCCTTCGGAGACGAAGCCATCAACTTCGCAACCTGGATGGATTGCGGAATGTTCTCCCGATGGGCAATGGAGTCACTCCCCGATCGGGCCGATCTTCTCGATGCTCTCGAAGCAGTTCTCGGGCCGGCAACGTTCGACCGACTCTGGGCAACCGTTCGATTCTGTGAGTGAATCGCTCCTTGCACTCGTGGAGGATGCACCACCCGTGGCAGGCTTAGGACATGACCCTGGTGCTGACCATCGACTGGTCTGCTGATTCAACTGCAGTCACGATCACTGACATCGCAGCTCGTTCCATCGTCGCCGAGGGCCGGTCGCTTCATCGTTCGGGAACTACGGCGACCGAGACGACGGCGAACTGGTGGCAATCTCTCGTTGGCGCAACGCACACCGCAATTGATGGGCTCGCAGCGCTTGGCCTCACGATCAATGACATCCGACTCATCGAGCTATCCGGCAATGAACCCGGTGGCGGCCTCGTCGCATTCGATTCTTCAGGAATCGTGTGTGCCGCAATATCTGGCGCCCACGGCGATGCAGGCACGGATGCCGAGCGACTCGTCACGCAATTCGCTGGCGGTGCCGATTCGTGGCGCGAAATCACTGGCGTTATTCCCGGAGCAGGATCGACAGTCGCATTGTTGTCTTGGTTGCGCCGCACCGCTCCCGAGACCTGGGCGGAACTTCACACCATCACTCTCCCGATTGGTTTTTACACGCGACAACTCGGCGGAGATCACGCTCTAAGCATGAGCGCTGCAATCGGCTCTGCTCTAGTCGACCGACAGTCAGGCGCTTGGTGTCCGTCGATGCTCGATGTTGTTGACGTAACAACATCGTGGAAGGTCGCGTTGCCGCGCATTACCGATGCGGCCACTCCGGTGGGACTCCTGACAAACAATGCAGCCATCGCTCTCGGACTCCCCTCCGGCCGCCCCCTCCACGTAGGTAGCGCGAGCGGTTCCTGATCCGAACAGTGGGCGACTGCGTCCAGACACCGAACACCGGTAGCGTTCTCAAGTGCCCAGCGATAATCAGGTTTCCGGATCCCCCTTTGATCGTCGACGCTTTTTGATCTTGGGTGGCGCCGGAATTGTCGCAGCAGCAGCGGTTGCCACCGGGTGCTCCGACGGTTCCAGTTCTTCAACGAGCACAGTGAAGGTCAAAGAGCCGACCAAGATCGCTCCACCCAAACTTGATCCGTCGTATAAGCCTCCGCCCTCTTCAACCCTTTTCGACACGGCCATTTCTGGCGGTCGCGTAATGGACCCGGCTTCAGGATTCGACTCCATCGCCAACGTCGGACTCATCGGCGGTCGAATCGCCCTCATCACGACCGAACTGATCACCGGCAAGACAACGATTGATGCAAGCAATTTGGTTGTCGCCCCCGGTTTCATTGATGTGCTTTCCTACGAACCCAACCCTTACGGGGTTTGGTACAAACTCGGCGATGGCGTCACCACCAATCTCGGCATGCACGGCATCAAGACACCGGTCGATGCCAAGGGTTTCTTCTCGAATTACACAGGAAAGAATGCGCCACCAATCAACTTTGGCGGAGCCTTTTCCGATCAGTGGTACCGCGATTCAATCGGCGTGAAGTCAAACGCGACGCCCACACAACTCTCCCGATTAAGCGAAGACCTCCACAAACAACTTGATGCCGGATGGATCGGACTATCTATCGATCCCGAATATGCACCCACGATTGACTTCAATGAGTACGTCGCACTTGGGCAGGTCGCCAAAAAAGCCGAAATGCCCCTGTTCACCCATATTCGTTACTCGTCTCCCGATCCCGCGGGAAAGAGTTCTCTCGACGCCATCGATGAGGTTCTCAAAGTCGCCCGCCAAACCGGCGTTTCATTGCATGTCGATCACATCCCATCGATGGCGACACACGTGATGCCTGAAGCAATCGCAAAAATTGATGCTGCCCGCAAAGAGGGGCTCGACGTCACTGGTTGTTTCTACCCCTACACGTTTTGGGGAACGTACCTCGGTTCCGCTCGATTCGCGGGCGACTGGCAATCGCGATTCCGAATTTCCTACAACGATCTGCAGCTAGCGGGAACCTCCGAACGCCTCACGCCGGAATCATTCAAGAAATATCAAGCACAAAACAAACTTGTTGTGGCCTATGCCATTCCGCAAGAAGATGTGACCGCCGCAGTCGCTGCACCGTGGACAATGATCGGCTCCGACGCTATTCCTGAGTCTTCAAATAACAATCACCCCCGTGGCGCCGGATGTTTCTCTCGTCTTCTCGGTCCGTATGTCCGTGACCTGCGCGTGATTTCTCTTATGGACGCGCTGGCGAAGTGCACGATCCTTCCTGCGAAACGCCTTGACGCCCGCGTACCGATGCTCGCCCGGAAAGGTCGACTGCAGATGGACGCCGACGCGGACATCACGATCTTCGATCCGGCGACCATCGCCGACACATCCACCGTCGAAAAACCCGCGGAGATGTCGAAAGGCATCTCGTATGTCTTCGTTGCTGGAGCCATCGCCAAAGACCCAAGTGGTGTGAAGCGAGACAGCCACGGCGGCCAGGCGATTACCGGTCAACCCGCCTGATCAATCAGGCAACCGACGTTTGACCGATCGCCGTCCTTCGGCAGACGGCACTCCGTCAGATCCCGTTCATATTGTTATGGCGTATGGACTATTGTATCAAATAATTTCTGTTCTTCTTTTGGCCGGGGCTCAGCTCCGTCCATCGACAACGGGGTCCTGCCATGGTCAAAGTCAGCCGTCAACGCTCTGCAGAGCTGCGCATCGAACTACTCGATACCGCTGCAGCCGAACTCCGCCGTGTGGGGTTCGACGCGATGGCTCTCACCACAGTCGCGGGAAACTGCGGTCTTGCCACGAGCGCCATCTACAACCGCTTCCCCACAAAAGAAGCACTCATCGGCGCGCTACTCACCGAGCGGATTGAGCCTGAACTTGGTGCGCAATCAGACGCTGAATCTGTTGCTTTCTGGTCAGGCGCAGGAGAACCGCCGAAACTCAACTTCGAACAACTTGGTGTCATTGCCGAACTCCTCTTGGCTGCCCGACACACTCCATCTCTGCATGACTCGGTGTACGGATTTCTCCACCGCCGAGCAGCTATCGCTCTAGCCGAACGCAACAAGGCGGCCGCACGAGGTGATGTACGAGACGATCAAGACCCCCGAGTTCAGATTTTGATGCGTGCTGCGACCTGGATCGGCTCCTACTTCTTTGGTCTCGTAAGCGAACCCCCAAAACGTGGAGAGAAAGTCCTCAACGACCTCACACGGATGACGATGATGAACATTCCGTTCTCGACTCCACTTCCTCCTCAAAGCCCTAACAAGCCACGCGTCATGCCAAAGATTGGCAGCGTTGACGACGACCCCTACGACAAAATTCACGTCGCTCTCGTTGACTCTGCTGCGGAGGTTTTTGCCGAAATGGGTTACGAAGCCGCTGCAGTGGCGGACATCGCGAGGCGCGCCCAACTGACCACTGGCGCGATCTATAACCGTTTTTCCGGCAAAGCCGGCCTCATGAACGCGGTCATTCTCGCCAAACTTGCTCGTGAAGCCCAGATTGTCGGAAGCGATCTCGTTCGAGCGATTGGGTCCTCTCCTCCGATTTCACAACCAGCACTTGAAGACCTCATGTCTCGCTTGAACGACGACACGACTGTGAACAACCGTGGTCTGCGTCTTGCTGCCCGCGATGCAGCACGGCACGAGCCTGAAGTCGCTGCCGTTGTTGGTCCGCTCCAAGATGCAACCCTTTCCACCATGGCGAACTTCGTAAGAAATGCGCAGGGCGAAGGCCTGATCCGGTCCGATATCGACGCTGAAGTTGCAGTGTGGTTTTGGGCCGTAAACCCGGTGGGAGCAGGCCTTGTTGCTGCAGCCTTCCCTGAAATCCCCCTGCAAGCATTTGGCTCGTTCTACTCAACTGCCATGAAGATTTTGCGAACGCAACCAGCCTGAACGACTGCACGCTCAAAGCCATGGCGATAGTTTCCCGAGATGACCTCAACCTCCGACTTCGCGCAACTTGATGCCACCGCTCAAGCAGAACTCGTCCAGTCCGGCAAGGTCCAACCTTTAGACCTCGTTGATGCAGCGATCGCGCGCATCGAATCGCTTAACCCGACACTCAATGCTGTTATTCATGAACGGTTCGAAAAAGCGCGAACCGAAGCCGGAAGCGCGCTTCCCGATGGCCCATTTCGAGGCGTTCCCTTCCTCCTCAAGGATCTCGAAACCCGCAGCGCGGGGGATCCCCATCACGCTGGAACGTTGTTTCTCAAGAACGCCGGGTACCTCTCAGATCGAGATGACTACGTCACTTCACGACTGCGAGCCGCTGGTGTCGTAATCGTTGGACGAACCAACACTCCCGAGTTCGGCACCACGATCACAACCGAACCTGAGTCACACGGCGCCACCCTCAACCCTTGGAACACGGACTATTCGACAGGCGGATCCTCAGGTGGATCCGCCGCTGCAGTCGCGTCGTTCATGGTGCCTGCCGCTCATGCCAGCGATGGTGGAGGTTCGATTCGTATCCCGGCGAGCGCATGCGGGCTTGTCGGGCTCAAACCCACACGTGGCCGAGTTCCACTTGGACCTGCCATAAGCGAATCCTGGGCCGGCTCAACCACCAACGGTGTCGTCACGCGAACGGTGAGAGATACCGCCGCGCTCATCGATGCAATGTCTGGTCCGATGCCAGGCGACTCCTACGCCACTCCCCCGTTGCCACGACCCCTTGCCGAAGAAGTCGGCCGCGACCCCGGCTCACTGCGCATCGGAATCCTCGACCATCCGCTCCTGCCCGGGGTCGAGACCTCTCCCGAAATGACCAGCGCCGTTCGCTTTGCTGCATCGCTCCTCGAGCAACTCGGTCACAAAATCGAAGATTCACACCCAGACGCGATGGATGATCCTGAATTCACCAACGCATTTACAACCGTCATCGCAGCCCACATCGCACACAACCTTGACGAATGGGGACGAGTCCTCGGACGGGATATCACCGAAGTCGATGTCGAAGAGCGCAATTGGATGTTCGCAACGATCGGCCGTTCATTCACCGCCCCCCAGTATCTCGATGCAATCTTTTGGCAGCAGGAATGGTCTCGCCGCATGGCCACATGGTGGACCAGCGATTTCAGTCCCAATGGTTTCGACATCCTCTGCACCCCGGTGCTTAACGGTTCACCGCCAAAAATTGGTTGGCTCAGCGATCCGATCGAAGGACTCGGTCGAGTGACCTCGATCATGCAATACACCGCGCAATTCAACGTCACTGGGCAACCAGCAATCTCGCTGCCGCTTTGGTGGACCGAAAACGGATTGCCCGTTGGAATTCAGTTCGTTGCACCGTTTGGACGCGAAGACCTACTCATTCGTCTTGCATCTGAAATCGAAGCGGCATGCAACTGGAATGAACGGGTTCCAGAAATTCACGCGTGAGCGACTCCACTCGCGATCGTCTTTCGACGCAGCACATCTTCCGAAAACAGAAACGGCCTGACATTCCAGTGGAATGCCAGGCCGCTCTCACTCACACCTTTTACGCAAACTCAGTAGGCACGTGCCTCTTCTGGTTCGTCGTCAAGAATGCTGTCTGAGGGGCTGAGGAATCGCCACACGAGTCCGGCGATAACCGCACCAATAATCGGTGCAACCCAGAACAGCCAAAGCTGACCAAGAGCCCAACCGCCCTGAACAATTGCTGGTCCCGTAGACCGCGCCGGGTTCACTGACGTGTTCGTCACCGGAATTGAAATCAAGTGGATGAGCACAAGCGCAAAGCCAATGGCCATCGGCGCTGCTGCCCCAACTGCTTTCTTCGCCGTCGCTCCAAGAATCACGAAGAGGAATCCTGCGGTCATCACGATTTCAGTGATGAGGCCGGCGGCGAGGTTGAATCCGCCTGGCGAATGCGCGCCGTACCCGTTCGCAGCGAGTCCATCGACCTTGAGGTCAAACCCTGC
>CAFBRD010000002.1_pt1 | contig 49745 bp, 51 predicted proteins | sample 7270131 | NCBI WGS metagenome assembly CAFBRD01 (sample SAMEA6814191, study PRJEB35770) | freshwater metagenome | biome: Freshwater; feature: Freshwater reservoir; material: water | place: Czech Republic | collected 2016-11-09 | depth 30m m | reverse complement strand
TGAAGACGCTTCGGGGCTGACGAGCAATGCCTTGGTGTGAAGAATGTTCCAAGTTCTGGAATCCCAACTCACTGCCACCTGATGGAACATGCCCATCGTGCGGTCGCATGATTGGTGAACCGCCGAAGGTTCAGCGGATTCCCTGGCACTTTTGGATTCTGGTCGTAGCGGCGGCGCTATACCTCGGATGGAGAGCTGTTCAAGGCATCCTTTGGTTGCTCCAATGAACGAAGAAATTGGAAGCGTTCAGCTCGCGATTATTGGGAGTGGGTTCGGAGGTCTCGGTGCCGGCGTGATGGCGCTCGAACAGGGCATTGATTCGTTCGTGATACTCGAGCGTTCGAAGGCCGTTGGTGGCACTTGGCGTGACAACACTTATCCCGGATGCGCCTGCGACATACCTAGCAACCTGTATTCGTTCTCGTTTGCACAAAACCCGCGATGGTCACGTAGTTATCCAGCGCAGCCAGAGATCGAGGAGTATCTCGAACGGATCACAGACCATTACGCGCTGCGCTCGCGACTTCGGTTCGGCTTCGATGTCGAGAATCTTTCTTGGAACGAAGGCGAACGTTGCTGGGTAATCACCTCGCGAGATGGCGACACCGTTAAGGCGTCAGCCGTCATTAGCGCGACTGGGCCCCTGAGCCAACCTTCGGTTCCAGATCTACCAGGACTCGACGTGTTCGAAGGAGAGATCTTCCACTCGGCAGCATGGCGGCACGATATCGACCTGACTGGAGCGCGGGTTGGTGTTGTAGGCACAGGAGCATCCGCAATCCAACTGGTGCCGGCAATCGCCGACACCGTCGAGCACCTCGATGTGTTCCAGCGCACGCCGCCTTGGATTCTTCCGCGTGACGATCGACCTACTCCCAAGTGGCGGCAGCGCTTGTATCGCGCCGTGCCATTTCTGCAGCGTCTCCATCGGTGGCGGGTCTATTTCCGGCAGGAGTTTCTGGCGCTCGCCTTCCTCGGAAGTGGCAAAATCGCGCAGGGGATGACGAAGCGAATCATCGAAGAAACGAAATCGTTGATCGAAGAATCGTTTGACGATCCCGCGGTGGCAGAAACCTTGGTCCCTCACTACACGCCGGGGTGCAAGCGGCTGCTGATCTCCAACGATTGGTATGCGTCACTGGCAAAAGACAACGTTGAGTTGATCAGTGCATCGATCGAAGAAGTGACCCAAACCGGAGTTCGCACCTCCGATGGTGTTGAGCATGACCTTGATGTGCTTGTGCTCGCTACAGGTTTTGCCGTCGCAAGTTTCCCCTCACCGCTTCGCATTATCGGTCGTGATGGAATCGATCTTGCCGATCATTGGAGCAATGGAGCGTCGACCGATTTTGGTCTCACGGTTTCCGGCTACCCCAACCTCTGGTTCCTCGCTGGACCCGGGACCGGTCTGGGGCACAACTCGATCGTGTTCATGATCGAGGTTCAACTCGAACACATTTCTCGGGCGCTTCGCTTTATGCAGAAGTCTTCCGTTCGCGTCTTAGATCTTCGACCCGAGGTTGAGGCATCCTCGTATGCGGAACTCCAGAAGCGTGTTGCGAAAACTGTGTGGACTTCGGGATGTTCCAGTTGGTACGTATCGCCGGGCGGTCAGGTCGACACCATCTGGCCCGGAACGACGACCGAGTACTGGTGGCGGGCTCGGCGCTTTGATCCTGATCGGTACGTCCTGAGCCCGGGCCGATTCGGTGAGATCACCCTTGATCGCTAAGGTGTTCGGTCCACGGGCTGTGGCGCAGCTTGGTTAGCGCGTCGGTCTGGGGGACCGAAGGTCGTGGGTTCGAATCCCGCCAGCCCGACCAGACACGAGCGGGGTGCCACACTGGCACCCCGCCCTGTCACCCCCGAGGACTCCAGGAAGACTGATGTCAGACGAGAGCAAGAACGAGACATCGATAGAGACTCATGAGGCCCCTGAGGAACTTGAAATCAGTTCCGAAGAGCGGGCTTCGATTCGAGCCCAGAGGCTCGATCGACTCGCAGAGTTGAGGGAAGGTGGGGTCAACCCTTATCCGTACCGGTTCGAGCGATCCTCCGATATCGGACCTGTACGCGAAGAGTGGTCCGCGATTGAAGCAGGCACTGAAACAGGCTCGATTGCTCGGCTAGCTGGTCGTCTGATGCTGAAGCGAGAGCAGGGACGACTCACGTTCGGACAATTACGAGATCACTCCGGCGAGATCCAACTGTTCGTTTCAGCTGGCGTCCTCGGCAAGGAGTCATTCGCTGAATTCAACAATCTTGATCGAGGCGATTGGGTTGGCGTCGAAGGCGAGGTCATGGCCACCAAGAAAGGTGAGCTCTCGATCAAGGTCACGACCTGGGAATTGCTGAGCAAGGCACTGCGTCCTCTTCCAGACAAATGGAAGGGTCTCGCAGACGTCGACGCCCGGTACCGGCAGCGTTATGTCGATCTCACCGTTAACCCCGATGCGCGACGCGTCTTCGAAGTGCGTTTCGCCGCTGTCGATGCAATCCGACAGGGTTTGAGGGAGCGTGGCTATCTCGAGGTCGAAACGCCGATCCTCAATCTGCAACAGGGTGGAGCGACCGCTCGTCCATTCATCACGCATTACAACGCTCTTTCGATCGACACCTTCCTGCGTATCGCTCTCGAGCTCCCCTTGAAGCGTCTGTTGGTCGGCGGCCTTGACCGCGTTTTCGAGATCGGTCGAGTGTTCCGCAACGAAGGCATCGACACTCGCCACAACCCAGAGTTCACAATGCTCGAGTCGTATGAAGCTTTTGCGGACTACAACGACATGATGGTTCTTGTCGAAACTCTCGTCGCAGCGGCAGCGGTTGCGGCGAACGGAACCACTGTCGTCGGAATGCGTGGAACCTCGGTCGACCTTGCACCGCCGTGGCGACGCGTGTCGATGGTCGAGCTCATTCGTGAAATCGTCGGAGTCGATATCAATCCTGCGATGGATCTGGCTGGTGCACGCGCCATTCTGGATGGTCTCGGGCTCGAATGGAAAGAACACTGGGGTCCCGGTCGTTGCACTCACGAGGTGTATGACGAACTCGTCGAGCCGAAGGTCATAGAACCCACCATTGTTTTTGATCATCCGCGTGAGACCTCTCCACTTGCGAAGCCGCACCGGAGCGATCCCTCACTCGTCGAACGATTCGAAGTCATCGTCGATGGTCGTGAGCTCGCTAACGCCTACAGCGAACTTAATGATCCAGTCGAACAACTTGCTCGATTCCAAGAAGAGGCCGCTCACAAGGCGGCGGGGGATCCTGAAGCAGGAGATGTGGATCTCGATTACATCCGAGCCCTCGAGTACGGAATGCCACCTGCTGGTGGTCTAGGCATCGGAATCGATCGGCTCGTCATGATCTTGGCGGAGGTTGAAAGCATTAGGGAAGTCATTCTTTTCCCGACGCTCCGGCCCGAAAACAGTTTGACCGAAGATGATTTTCCGCCAAGGTCAAACGCGTAACGATGTCGCACGGAGAACTCGGCGGTTGCCTGAATGCGGCGTGATTCTCGGCGAGCAAGGCTTATTGGATACCTGACAGCACTCGGTGGTTTGATTCTCCTTGTCTCGACCCTGCCAGCTGTTGGAATTCGTCTCGGCCGGATGGTGAACGTTGTTACGCCGTTTGGCGTGAGGGTCACGAGCCATGTCGTAGCTGTAGCGGCGGGCGTTTCACTCCTCTACCTCGCAGGTCAGTTGGCCCGCCGGCGCCGCATGGCTTGGCTATTTGCCATTGTGTTGTTCGGCGCATCGTTTGTCGTGGAACTCGTCCGACAGCACCATTATGTTGCGGCCGCTTACTCACTAGCGATGGTGGTTCTTCTTGCAGCAAGTCGGTCGAAATTCAAGGCACCAGGTGACCCTCCGACCCTGCTCGAGTTCGTGCGATTCCTTCCTCGTTACTTCGCCACGATATTTGTATACGGATTTGCGGCCCTTTTCTTCGAGCGGAATTCATTACGCCCTTCGCCAACGATTTGGATGAATACACAGACGATTCTGTTGGGTCTTTTTGGAATCGATGGCCCATACCACTACGAGAGAAATTTTTTCGAGTGGGCGTTCCCGTCTTCTCTTCTGGTGCTCGGGGTGGCGGGTCTTCTCGCAGCCATCATCTTGGTTTTCCGACCGATCGTCTCCCGCTCGTTCGTTTCGGCTGATTTGCGTGATGAAGCGATTGCGATCGTGAAGAACTTCAGTTCGGACTCGCTTGATTACTTCGCCTTACGAGACGACAAGTTGTTCTTCGTTTCGTCTGATCGGAAGGCATTGATCGCGTACACCTTCGTTGCCCGTCAGGCTTTAGTGTCAGGGGATCCAATTGGCGATGCTCCATCGATCCCTCTTGTGATTGATGAGTTCCTCGCCATGTGTCGCGGACGAGCGTGGGGCGTTTCTTTTCTTGCCGTGCGCGAATCCGACCGTGATCTCTACGTATCACGTGGTCTCCACACGGTGTATCTCGGTGACGAAGCAGTGATCGATGTTCGGGACTTTTCGCTCGCTGGCAAGAAGTGGAAAAGTGTTCGCCAGTCTTCGGGTCGAGTAGATCGGACCTTTCGCTACGAGTGGGTCGCAGAGACTGAAGTCTCGGCCGAGATGCTCGAAGAACTGAATGACATCTCTCGGCGTTGGCGGGGAAAGAAACCCGAGCGGGGTTTCACGATGACTCTGAACCAGGATGTCGAAGGTACCAACCCCGATTTCCGGCTGTGCATTGCTATCGATGAGCAAGGAAAGCCGGGAGGATTCTTGCGTGTCGTTCCGATCTACGGTGACCACCGGGGTTACACGCTCGACATCATGCGTCGCGACCCGGAGACGCCAAACGGCATGACGGAGTTTCTCTTAACTCGAACCATCATGAAACTCGATGAACTTGGTTGCGAACGCTTCAGTATGAATTTTGCCGCATGGGGAAGATTTTTCGAAGTCGATGTCGATTACACGGTGACTCAGCGTGCAGCGAAACTTCTTCTCAACGTCATGAGCCCCTTCTACCAAATCAAGTCGCTGAAAGAATTCAATCAACGCCTGCATCCAGAGTGGGTCCCTCGGTGTATCGCGTACGAGGGATTTCGCAGTCTGCCGCGTGTCGCCCTGCTGTATTCCGCTGCTGAAGGATTCTTAACGTTGCCGGTGATCGGTAAATACCTTCTTCCGCGTACCGTGCTGCATCCCGGTCACCCCGTAATCGGTGGGGTGGCTCAACCTCGTTCAGAGGATTCGGCCTGACGATGTGCGGGCGATTTACCAGCGTGACGCCTAGTAGCGAACTGGCCGATTTTTTCGATGCGGCTTCCGAACTCGCTGATCAAGATGCAAGCTTCAATGTGACTCCGACGTCTGACATCAGGGTTCTCCGCGAAGATGAGAACGGTCAACGTCGCCTCGATCTGATGTTTTGGGGGCTCGTTCCGAGTTGGGCTCAGGATCCTGCAGGTGCATCGCGGATGATCAATGCTCGGTCGGAAACTGCAGCTTCGAAGCCGTCGTTTCGATCCGCTTTTCGGCGAAGACGATGCATCATTCCGGTCGACGGATTTTTCGAATGGGTTTCACATCCAGAACGGAAGAAAAAACAGCCGGTGTACATATCGTCGAAGGATTCCTGTCCGTTGGCATTCGCTGGCATATGGGAGACCTGGCAGCGAACGTCGGATTCGGGTGGTCTCGAGAGACTGACGTCCTGCGCCATCCTGACGGGACCTCCGAATGAATTGATTGCACCGCTTCACGATCGAATGCCAATGATTCTTGGTCGCGACCAATGGAGTGGTTGGCTTGATCGAACCACTGATGACGTCGAGCACTTGCAAGCGATGTTGCGTCCGGCGCCAGAGGATTGGCTTCAGTGGTGGCCTGTCTCATTGCGCGTCAACAGTGTTCGCAATAACGATGCGAAGTTAATCGAAGCAAGTGCAGTTACGCCCGATGGAGAAGCAGAAGGTCAAGAACGACTTCTGTAGGTGCGTTAGAAACCGACTTAGTGAGATCCGTCGGGACCAAGCGCAGAGCGAAGCGCATCTGCTGAAGCGTCAAGAGTTTCAGGCGAAACTGAGCTGTCGGCTTTTCTGAAGTCGATGTCGGCTTCAGAGGTAATCGGCAGCACGTGGAGGTGCGTGTGAGGCACCTCGAGGCCAGCGATGATGAGTGACACACGTTCAGCGCCGAACGCTGTCACTTGGGCGGCACCAATTTTGCGAGCCACGATGGCTAGGTGCCCAGCGACCTCGTCGGGGAGGTCGATCCAATGGTCGATTTCCAGCCGGGGAACGACCAACGTATGGCCTGTGCAGATTGGAGCGATTGTCAGGAAGGCGACGCAGACCTCGTCTCGATAGACGAAGCGTCCCGGTAGTTCTCCATCGATGATCTTGGTGAACAGCGTGCTCATGGTTAGAGAATCGTAGAGTGCGGGGGATGAGCATGCCTAATGAGTCGAGCGCCGAAGACAGGATCCTCACCGTTCCCAATGTGATCACGTTGGTTCGGTTGGCATGCTTGCCACTCTTTGTGTGGCTATTACTTGCTGCCGACAACGCTCTACTAGCAGGAGCGCTGCTCGGAGCGCTTGGCGCTACCGACTGGGTCGATGGCTGGTACGCGAGAAAGTTTCGTCAGGTCTCGACGTTCGGGAAAGTTTTCGATCCCGTTGTTGATCGTTTGCTGTTCTTTGTGTCCATCGTCGCCATCATCATTGCGGGAGCAGCACCTTTGTGGTTCTGCATTGCTGTCCTGTTGCGTGAGGTCGTGATCTCTCTGGCGACCGTGGTTCTCGCCACTCTCGGAGCTCGACGAATCGATGTGACGTGGATGGGCAAGACCGCAACCTTCGGACTGATGTTCGCGTTTCCTGCCTTTCTCTGGGCGTCTACCTCCTGGCCTCTCCAATCAACCTTTGAAGTACTCGCTTGGGTCTGCGCCATTCCGGCGCTGACCGCTTCGTACTATGCGGCGGCCCTGTACATCCCGCTCGGCCTTGGCGCTCTGCGTGAGGGGAGAGCCCTCCGCACCCCGAAGCCATAACGAGTCTCACGGGAGGCCCTCACGCTTCGGTGGAGGTCGAGACGATCGGATAGCGTGCGACCCATGCAGCTGCCTGAAGACCTCCGTTATTCACCAGATCATGAGTGGGTCCGTCTCGAGAATGGTCAACTTCGTCTCGGTATTACTGATTACGCCCAAGATGCTCTCGGCGATGTTGTTTACGTCGAGATCCCAGAGATGGGACTCAAGATCGATGCTTCGGGGAAAGTCAGTGAAGTTGAATCGACGAAATCTGTCTCAGACATCTACGCCCCAGTCGCGGGAACGATCGTGGCAGTCAACGACGCGCTTTCAGATTCTCCGGAACGTTTGAATGACGATCCCTACGGTGAAGGTTGGATCTGCGTAATCGAACCGACCGATGCAAGTTCTGTTGATGCCCTCCTCGACGTCGACGGCTATCGGCGGTTGATCGAGGGTTCGTGATGGCTGCTGTCGAGGGATTCTGCAATAACTGCGGTCATCGCAATTCATTAGGAGCCAATTTCTGCTCCTCGTGCGGCGCCGTCCTTGAATCACTCGCGCCTGATCACACAACAATTACCTTCCACCCAGTCTCCCCAGGAGATCCGGTCGAGGGAGACGTGACCGTCATCGTCGAAGGAATCCCGGCCGATACCGCAATGTTGGTCGTGCAACGAGGCTCAAAAGCAGGTAGCCGATTCGCTCTTGATAGCGATGTCGTCACTGCTGGTCGTCACCCCGATTCAGATATTTTTCTTGATGACATCACTGTTTCGCGTCGTCATGCAGAACTGAGACGCGTGACCGACGGAACTTGGCTTGCGTGCGATTCCGGGTCCCTCAACGGCACCTACCTCAATCGTCAGCGCATTGACACTGCGATCCTTGCGAGTGGGGACGAACTGCAAATCGGCAAGTTCAAACTCGTGTTTTTGCTCGGTGGTGAAGGTCAGTGACCGAAACCCGATCTCATTTGTCGATTGGCGAAGTCCTGTCGCTTCTGCAAGATGACTTCCCCGACATCACCATCTCAAAGATTCGATTCCTCGAAAGCCAAGGGTTACTCAACCCTGAGCGAACCCCGTCGGGTTATCGCAAGTTTCACGATGAAGACACCGAGCGATTGCGCTGGATTCTCACTCAACAACGCGATCACTTCCTGCCGCTGAAGGTTATTAAGGAACGCTTAGCGGTGGGGGACTTTTCTGACGGTCCCCCCGAGGGTGTGCTTCCGTTTGAACGTTCATCGGCTTCACCCAGTGGCTCCGACGTGAGCGGCGTAGCTGCAGCCGCTGAAGTAAACGGCACACACAACGGTCATCAGCGGTCTAAAGAGCGCATGCCTGTTCCTGGTTCAGAGTCAATACCAACTGCGAACGGTGAAGGATCTCCTAAGGATCGTGCACGTGCCGTTGCGAGCTTGGTCGAAGGACCCAACGAAGCATCGACGATCACACCTCGCGGTCGCAAGCGTCACCCCACTGTCCATACAAAGGGCGACCCGACGCCGGTGCCCAATGGAGAGGTCGAACCGGCTGCTCCATCGTTGGCACTTACCGGCGAGGAGCTCTGCGCTCAGAGCGGTCTCAGCGCTTCAGGAGTTGCCGATCTGGAACATTTCGGATTACTCAAGATTCGTTCAATGGGTCACGTTGACTACTACGACGAAGAGGCACTCGTTGTCGCTCGTCTAGCTGCTGGGTTTGCTCGATTTGGCATTGAGCCACGCCACCTAAGGATGTACAAGGTTTCTGCAGATCGTGAAGCCGGACTCTTCGAACAACTCATCACGCCTCTTCTCAAACAGCGTCGCGCCGCAGCGCGTGACGAGGCAGTCGAGATGCTTGAGGAACTCGCTGAATTGGCCGATGATTTACGGGCGGTCATGGTGCGGGCGTCTCTTCGCGATTATCTCGGACAAGCGTGATCCAGCAGTTCAAATCACCATCCTGCCCGGTAGGGTGAACTGATGGTTGAGATGGAAGTCATCGCTGTCCGTGTGGACATTCCGGGCAATGCGCCTGTGCTTGTTTTGCGTGAGGTCGCTGGAGCAGGTCGGTTAGTCCCGATCTTCATTGGCCAAGCCGAAGCCGGTGCCATCGGATTCGCGCTCGACGGTGTGGTCACGCCTCGACCCATGACACACGATCTCTTTTGCGAGACGATCGAACATCTCGGCGCGTCTCTTTCCGCCGTCGAAATCACCAGCGTTGAGCAAAGCACCTTTTATGCAGAACTCATCCTCAAGGTTGGCGAGGCCGAATCTCGTCTCTCGGCAAGACCTTCCGACGCTGTGGCTCTTGCTCTCAGATTCCACTGTCCCGTGTGGGCCTCTGAATCGGTTCTCGAAGAAGCGGGCCTCCTTCCCGACGATGAAGCCGAGGACGGCGCCGACGGGGGAGACGTAGTCGAGGAGTTCCGAGCCTTCATCGACAACGTGAACCCCGAGGATTTCGCGTCCTGAGAAGGAAAATCGCCAACCATTGACGCCGCGCGAGCGGAGTTGTACGGTCAGCGGTCCTCACATCGGCGTAATTTCGCCGTTGTTATCCGCGGGATCAATGACGATCCCTTTCCGTGGCGAATCGCTGCCGCGCTTTGTACTTGGGAGTTTCGATGGGAATCACGAACGAGCGCGTCGCCGACCACGGCTTCAGCGGTGCCAAAGCCGCCGAGATCGTAGGTATCAGCTATCGCCAGCTCGATTACTGGGCCCGGACCGACCTTGTCCGTCCGACGGTGACCGACGCTGCCGGTAGCGGGAGCCGACGCCGCTATGGATATACCGATCTTTTGGAGCTCAAGGTCATCAAGAGCCTCCTTGATGCTGGCATTCGACTCGAGAATGTGCGAGAAATCTTTAGTTACCTCCGAGACATCCTCGGTCAGGAGATCACCTCTGCCAATCTCGTTATCCAAGGTTCGACATCGGTAGTCATTCAGTCCGATGGTGAACTGATCGATCTGATTCATAACGGCCAAGGAGTGCTCAATATTCTCCCTCTTGGTGGCGTTCGAGACGAGATGGACGCACGCATTCGCGAACTGCGTCCGCCATCGGAAGACATCGAAACTGCGGCCAAACCATTGCATGTCGTAGCAAACGTGGTCTGAGCAACGCCTCGCTGAAACTAGGGTCAGGTCGTGACCGAACGCCTTTCTCCACTCGACCAGGTCCATCGTTCGATCGGCGCCAAGATGGTGCCCTTCGGTGGATGGGACATGCCGCTTTCCTATGCCGACGGTACGTTGGCGGAGCATCGTGCCTGTCGCCACAGTGCGGTCATTTTCGATGTCTCTCATCTGGGTACCGTGCGTGTCACCGGTGCCGATGCATTCGCGGTGTTGCAGCGCGCGTTCACGAACGATCTCAATCGAGTGGAGCCAGGCCGAGCGCAGTACACCCACCTCTTAGACGAAGAAACTGCCTCGGTCGTTGACGACATCATCATTTGGTGGGTCGATCCGGAGACATTCGATGTGATGCCGAATGCGTCAAACACCGATCGTGTCACCGGAGCAATCGAAGAGATTGCACAATCTCTGGGCGGTGTCTCTGTCGAGGCAGGTGATGTCACTGCTGAACGGGCGATCCTTGCTGTTCAGGGACCACAAGCACGGGCATTGCTGGAATCAATCGATCCAGCGATTGCATCAGTGGCTCGCTTCGACGTTCGACGTGTCGAATGGAACGGGATTGGTCTTGTCGTGGCGGGAACGGGCTACACCGGGGAAGACGGCGTTGAAATAGCGGTACCTGCCGCGCACGCTGCACAACTATGGAACGCCATCGTGGATACAGGCGTGACACCGGCGGGCCTTGGAGCACGAGACACATTGCGACTCGAGGCCGGCTTGCCGTTGCACGGCCATGAACTCGGTTCAGGAATCACCTCGTTGCAAGCAGGGCTCGGTTGGGCGGTGCGCTTCGATAAGGGCCCGTTCCGGGGTTCGGAGGCACTGGCCGAAGAACGTGATCGGGGTGTTACGCGGCGATTATTCGGACTTGTTACTGAAGGTCGTCGGCCACCGCGCGAAGGCTCTGCGATTTTGTTCGACGGTGCGATCGTCGGTGAAGTGACGAGCGGCAATTTCTCGCCCGAACTTGGCCATGGGATCGCGCTCGGGTTTCTCCCGCCAGACTCAAGCGTGGGAGACAAGTTCGAGATCGATGTTCGCGGCACGATGCTTGAGGCTCGTGTTGTAAAGACACCGTTTGTGCACTAGTTAGTTTTCTGCGAACGCCTCAATCGGCGGGCACGAGCAAACCAGATTGCGGTCGCCGTGCGCGCCGTCGATGCGACTGACCGGCGGCCAATATCGAGCGGCAACGTGACCATTGGGCCAGCCTGCACATTCTCGAGTGTACGGATGGGTCCAGAAGTCAGTCGTGAGATCTGCCGCTGTATGCGGAGCGTTATGGAGGGGATTGTCGTCTGCTGGCCATTCTCCGGCGACAACTCGATCGATCTCTGAACGAATTGCCAACATCGCATCGCAGAATCGGTCGAGCTCGGCAAGGTTTTCGCTTTCGGTGCTTTCAACCATGAGTGTCCCGGCTACAGGAAACGACATTGTCGGTGCGTGGAATCCGTAGTCGATGAGACGCTTGGCGACATCGTCGACAGTTACGCCTGTCTCCTTAGTAATCGGACGGAGATCGAGAATGCATTCGTGAGCAACAAGATCGTCGCGACCGGTGTAGAGCACCGGGTATGCACTCTGCAGGCGGTGGGCAACGTAGTTGGCGTTGAGGATGGCAACGTGCGTTGCTCGTTCAAGACCCGCTGGACCCATCATCGAGATATACGCCCACGGAATAGTCAAGATGTTCGCTGATCCATAGGGAGCCGACGACACTGCTCCGACGTGAGGTCCGGTCACAGAAGCATCTCGAACCGGTCCGGCGCTTGTGATGACGGGGTGACTTGGCAAGTAGGGGGCAAGGTGGGAACGGACCGCAACTGGTCCAACTCCGGGGCCACCGCCACCGTGGGGGATACAGAACGTTTTGTGTAGGTTCAGATGGCTGACGTCGGCACCGAAGTGGCCAGGTCGAGCAACACCAACGAGAGCGTTGAGGTTGGCGCCATCGAGGTACACCTGCCCACCAGCTTCGTGGACTGCGGCGCAAATCTCACCGATTGCCTCTTCGAACACGCCATGTGTCGATGGGTAGGTGATCATCAACGCTGCAAGATCGTCTGCGTGCTCTGCGATCTTGGTGCGCAGATCGTCGACATCGACGTTGCCGTTCTCGTCACATGCAATCACGATGACGCGCATGCCGACCATCGAAGCGCTTGCGGCATTGGTTCCGTGAGCAGACGCAGGGATGAGGCAAACATCGCGATTGGTTTCACCATTACCGAGATGCCAAGCGCGGATCGCAAGTAGGCCCGCGAATTCGCCTTGCGATCCGGCGTTGGGCTGAAGCGAAACAGCGTCGTAGCCGGTGATATCGGCGAGCCACCGCTCGAGATCGGAGATCACAGTGCGGTAACCCTGAGCATCTGACGGGTCGACGTAAGGATGGAGATTCGCGAATTGCGGCCATGTGATCGGTTCCATCTCGGCCGCGGAATTCAATTTCATTGTGCATGAGCCCAGCGGAATCATTGAACGATCAAGCGCAAGATCGACATCGGCGAGCCGCCGGAGATAACGAACCATCTCGGTTTCGCTGTGGTGGGTCGTGAAGTTTGGGTGATCTAGATAGGTGGTCGAACGCATCGCGAATGAGGGAATTGGATCTTGGGAGCGAGCATCGATTGCGGCGATCGACACCTCGACAGATCCGAAGCATGCGAGAAGCGTCGCAACGGTGACTGGGGTTGTGGTCTCATCGAGAGAGAGCGAAACAGTGTCGGAATCGATTCGGCGAATATCGATACCGGCGGCACGCGTCGTAGTGATGAGAGTGTCGGCTCCGGACGGCACTCGCACGGTGAGCGTGTCGAAGAATGTCTCGTTCAGAAGTTCGACCCCAAGTTCACGCAGGCCGGTAGCAACAACAGATGTCAGACGATTGACGCGAGTGGCAATGCGCTTGAGTCCGTCTGGGCCATGCCAGGCCGCATAGAGAGCCGCCATCACGGCAAGCAGTACCTGCGCCGTGCAGATATTCGACGTTGCCTTCTCGCGACGGATGTGCTGCTCGCGAGTTTGCAACGCAAGTCGGTACGCGGGTCGACCGGCGGCATCGATGGAGACGCCGACCAAGCGACCAGGCAGAACGCGACGGTGTTCGTCACGAGTGGCGAGGAAACCTGCACTTGGTCCACCAAAACCAAGGGGAATCCCGAATCGTTGCGATGATCCAACAACAACATCGGCTCCGAGTTCGCCTGGGGGAGTGACGAGACAGCACGCAAGCAGGTCTGTAGTGACGGCAACGAGTGCGCCGGCGATGTGCGCTGCGTCGATGGCAGGGGCGAGGTTTCGGATCGCACCCGAAGAACCTGGATGCGAAAGGAGGACACCAAAAACATCATCGGCGATTGGCGCGTCGGGATCGACGAGTTCGACGATAAACCCAAGTGGCTCGGCTCGGGTCTGGATGACGGACACCGTTTGCGGATGAGTGTCCCGGTCAATGAGGAATCGTTCGCCTCGTTTACCGTTCGAACGGTAAAGCAGCGTCATCGCTTCGGCTGCCGCAGTGGATTCGTCGAGCATGGAGGCATTGGCGATGTCCATGCCCGTGAGATCACACACCATGGTCTGGTACATGAGTAGCGCCTCGAGGCGACCCTGAGAGATCTCGGGTTGGTACGGCGTGTAGGCGGTGTACCAAGCCGGGTTCTCGAGCACATTGCGGCGCAGCACCGGGGGAGTGACGCAGCCATACCAACCGCAACCGATCAGCGAAGTGCGGACAACATTCGACTCGGCGATCGCATGCAATCTGGAGAGCATTGTTGCTTCGTCGACAGCTTCAGGAACGGCGAGCGGTGAGGTTGATCGGATCGATGGTGGAACGACTGAATCGATCAGCGCCCCGAGCGTCGGTTGACCTACGACCTCGAGCATCTTGGCAATGTCATCGTCGGACGGCCCGATGTGGCGACCAACAAATTGGTCTGATGCAATCAACTGCTCTAAGGACGGACGGGTATCGGTCATGGCGGCCTCGATGGTTATGGCGCGAATGCGCTTTAGTCGGGACCCCGCTCTGTTGTGGTACCTGAGAGTTTCGTCTCAACCGTTGGGAGGAACTCCCGTTGGTCTCAACTTTCCCCGTCGGTGAGTCATTCGCAGAAGCGATGACTGCTCTCCAGAGTTGCCTACGCGTGCGGTACATGAGCCTGAGAGTTTCCCGGGGGGTTGCTCCTTCGGCGCCATTCGATCTCGTCAGGTTCACTTCGCTAGAAGATCTCCATCAGGTTTCGAGTGATCTCTCCCGCATGCGGTGATCAGCGTCAATTGTGAAACGGAACTTAGTCGAAAAGATCTGGCTGTTCGCGCACGATTGTGGCGTGAAGTGGTTGAAATGAAAACCATCCAGCGAACGGGAGTCCGACCTGGTCATGGGTCATCGCCGCACAATCGTCATCGATCAAGATTGGTGTGCCGGCAGCCATGGCGAGCAACTGCGCCTGGCAACTGCGCTCCATCGTGATGTACCACCAGGCGGCCTCGTCGACGGAATGACCCACGGTAAGAAGCCCGTGGTTGCGCAGGATTGCGGCCTTCTTCATGCCGAGGCCGTCGGCTATGCGGCGACCTTCGCTCGAGTCAAGAACGACGCCGGTGTAATCATCGAAAAGAACGTGATCGTCATAGAAAGCGCACGAATCCTGTGTGAGTGGATCGAGCAATTGGCCCAGAGTTGAGAACGCCTTGCCATAGATGGAGTGCGTGTGAGCGGCGGCGATCACATCAGGGCGGGCGGCGTGGATCTGAGAGTGGATAGCAAAGGCCGCCTGATTGATCGCGTAGTCGCCGTGAACAATGTTGCCCTCGTGGTCGACAAGGATCAGGTCGGAAACGCTGATGAGGCGGAAGTCCATGCCGATTGGGTTCAACCAGAAGCAATCGTGATGCTCGGGATCGCGCACGGTGATGTGGCCCGCCACTCCTTCGCCGAAACCAAACTTTCCGAAGAGGCGGAATGCGGCGGCGAGCCTTTCCTTGCGATGTTGACGTTCCTCTTCAAGCGTGGCGAAGACGGGAATGTCGTAGGGGATTGGCTTCGATGCTCCGCGCACGACGCCAAAGTTGTCAGGATCGAGGCTTGCAGTCATCGCAGCTCTCCATTCGGTACGGGTGTGACCCCTGTTCGTTGATCGATCCTATGTCTGACGTTCGTTTGCGTGCAGTCCTTGACTCCTCGATCGAATGGTGCTTGTCTGACGCCACAAGAAGTAGCTGCCGTGTGAGGGGAAGTCCGGTGAGATTCCGGCGCTGTCCCGCAACCGTGTGGTGTGTCGCCTTTCTGGGACGGACCGAGTCGGATCACCGAACAGGGCAGCGAGACTCACCTCACCGTCGTGGAATGCGGTGTCGAGTCCCGGAGTTGTTCGCCGTTTGGCGTTCGTCCAGGGTCGGCACCGATGAAACGTCGGCCCAACTCAAGGACAACATGACCAAACAGTTCACTCGTGCAATGAAGCTCTTCCGTCGCGGAACGGTTGTGCTGCTCATCGCCTCGCTCGCATACGTTGCCGGCCCTGTTCTTCAAGTCTCTGCGATAACCACGACAGTGTCGACTCGCACATCGGATTGGTTGGCTGCACAGGTCGGCTCTGATGGTGCAGTCAACGTTCCAGGTGAGACCTTCTCAGCAACCACGCAAACGATGTACGTCGCCAACGGTCTCGCTGCGTCGGGTCAGCATCGAGACGCGCTAACTCGAGCGATGGGTTACATAGCAACGCATGTCAACGAGTGGGTTGTGAACGACGGAAGTGGTTCGACGGTCGCTCCGCTAGGGGCTGATCTTCCTGAGCGCCTTGGCGAATTGATTTTGTTAGTTCACACAGTCGGGGGAGACCCAACATCGTTCGGCAGCCCCGCAACGGATCTTTTAGCTCGAGCGCAAGCGTTGTACAGCGTTTCCGTACCTGGCTTTTATGGATACCAAGAGCCGTACTCGGCGGTGCAGGATCAATCGTTCGTGGTGATGGCGTTAGTCGCGTCAGGTATCACCCCGCCTTCTGCAGCAGTGCAGTGGATCGCTGATCAACAGTGCGTCGGTGGCACCAATCCGGCAGGTGCTCTCGGTGGATGGCAAGCATTTCGCGTCAGCACCAACAATGTTCTTAACGATTGCGACGCTCCCGATGCGGTGAACTACGCCGGTGCCGACACAAACTCCACGGCGTTCGCAGTGCAAGCACTCAAGGCTGCAGGCGAAACTGCTGCGATTCCTAGCGCACTTGGATTCTTGCACGCCGCGCAGACTGCTTCTGGACAACAAGCGGGTGGATTCCCATGGTTCACCGGGGGAGACCCTGACCCCAACTCGACGGCTCTCGCTATTCAGGCATTGATCGCGGCTGGGGAGTCACCCACCGGGGGAGCATGGACGTTCTATGGTTCGTCACCATTTTCGATTCTGTCGTCATGGCAGATCACGACGCCGGGTCCCGACTTCGGCTCTCTCTACGCGGCGTGGCAGCCCGGTGTGCCGAGTTTGCTCGCGACCTTCCAAGGTCTTTGGGGGTTGACGCTCACGGCGTTTCCATTTCCCGTTCTCCCCGCACTCGTCGAGCCGGGCATTCCCGAATCAACTCCGACGGTCCCTACATTTACGGGTTGAAGTTCGTTAATATCGTCACGTGACGAAATTGACGATGGGTGAGAGTGGCCGAGCAAAACCGACTACCCGGTGTCACTGGTGTGGTCGGCCCGTTGAACCTCGCGAAGGTCCGGGTCGGCCTCGGTCGTTTTGCCGAGCTGGTTGTCGCCAGCAGTCCTACATGGCGAGGAAGTTGGCAAAGAGTCATGGGCTCGACGACGACGATGTGATTGTCGATCGATCGGCAATCGAGGAACTTCAAGGATTGCTGTATTGCCTCCAGGCCGCTGTTGAGGATGTTCAACGGGACCTTGCGGCGTCATCCACGGCGCAGGACCTCTCAGAGGCTCTGACATGGCTCATGGAGAACGCCGTGCCCTTGGCTGCGGCCAGGCTTGAACCTCGGATGGCGGCGATCGTCTGATTCGCAGGTGTTGTGACCCTTCGGCCATCTCGACTGCTGACCTTACATAACGAGGATTATCGGCAACCGAACACGCAAAGTGGAATCGGGACTTGGACTTAGGTGAGTCCTTCTGCGACCGCCGACAGCTCGCCGCCAAGGTGCCCGGTGTCGTTGTAGCGGCGAAGGGTCCAGCGATCGCCGAGCACAATGAGGTGAGCGATTGATGCATTGTCGGTCGCTGCGAACGCAAAGGGCTTGGAGCCGGTCGCATGAGCAAGAGCAGCCCCGATCGCTCCCCCGTGACTGACCGCCACGATCCGTTCGCCGGGATGAGCAGCGTGGATCCGTGTGATCGCCGCAACGACACGTTCTTGAAGCTGAGCGAAGGATTCAGCGCCGGGGATGGCGCTCCAGTCCTGTGTGCGTTCTACCTCGAGGAATGCCGGATCTCGCTCGGCCACCTTCTTGCGGAAGATTCCGCCCTCCCACTCCCCCAAGTGGATCTCTCGAAGGTCGGGTTCAATGATGGCGGTCTGACCGATGACACCAAGGAGCGGGGCTGCGGTCTGTGCGGTGCGCTGAAGGGTTGTGACATAGACAGAGGCGAGCTCCATATGACGAAGCCGCTCACCAACCTGTGCGGCTTGCCAGTGTCCGTGCGCTGTTAGGGGGGGATCTCCTTGGCCATCGACGAGTGCGAATGGTTCACCCTCCTTAAACGCGGCCGATTGACCATGACGAACGAGAAAGACTTCCGTCGCCCCCGGGGGTGCCTGAAATGGGTGTTGTCCGTACTCGACCTCTTCGTCAGCCATGGCGGGAAGGTAGCAGCGAGGGCCCTCAAATGTGCTCGTTCGCTCTGCCTGCACGCTCAGCGTTAGCGTGGTCCCCCTATGTCACGCCGCATCGAAGTTGAACTCACAAGTACCCGAGAAGACGGAACCTGGACCTGGCGTGCTGCCGGGGCCAAGTTGCCGAAGGGGGAACTCAACGGTTCGCTGCTGTTCTCCGGCGCCAAGGTTGGCGATGTGGTGCGTGCTGACGCTGATTTCATGATGGACGGTATCGACATCATTGCGGTGCTCCCTCCCAAGGGTGCGCGTAAAGAGCCGGAACGCATCGTGATTGTGGGTACGCCGCGTCGCGATGATGAACCGCTCGTAACGACGAAGCTCGCTCCAAAGGGCCGCGGTGATCGTGGCGATCGAAAGCCCCGTCGTGATGGCGATGGTGATCGTAAAGACTCTCGTCCGCCGCGTGAGCGCAAGCCGCGCGTCGAGGGCGAAGGTTCACAAGATGCACGACGGAAGAGCGGCACTCGCTCTTCGCATCCGAACCGTCCGACTTCGCCTGCACCGGAACCGAAGCCGAAGGCCAAACGATTGCGTGCTGGACGCACTCACCGCAATGCCGCTCTCGCTGCGCTCGCTCCAGAACAGAAACCAATTGCTGAGCAGGTTCTCAGAGGCGGAATCCCCGCTGTTCGCCTTGCGGTCGAAAAGCAGAACGAAACGAACAAGGCCGAAGGAAAGCCCGAGATCAGTCCCGCCCCGCTCCTGCAACTTGCGGAGCAACTGATGCCCGCTCTTCGATCAGCTGAATGGCTCGATAAGGCTGAAGCAGCATTGGCCGATATCGCTGAACTCGACCTTCGCGATCTTCGTTCGGTCATTGTGGCGGCCGACGCAGGTGCACGTGACGATGATTCTCGGGCAGTTGCCGAGCAGTTGAAAGCTGGCCTCACCGAACGTGTGGAGTCGGAGCAATCTGCATGGCTCACTGAGATCACGGAACTTCTTGCCGGAGGTCGCGCAGTCCGCGCTCTGCGCGTTAGTTCACGTCCTCCGAAGGCTGGTTCACCACTCCCTGCAGAGCTTGCTGCCAAACTCACCGAAGCAACCGTTGCTTCCCTCACGCCCGAAACCGGTCAGGATCGTTACGCAACAGTGCTTGATGCGCTGGCGTTCTCGCCTGTTCGTACGCAGGTGACACCGGTCGGTATCCCGGCCGAGCCCTCACCGGAACTTATTTCCGCGGTCAAGAAGGTTGCAGCACGTCTCCCCCAGATTGCGTCGCTCTTCGGAATTGAAGCCTCGGCGCCATCGAAGTCACGGGCTGGAGCGAAGCCTCGTCCGCCGAAGCCGAAGCTCACTGACGTGCCAGCGTCAGCGCCAGCTGCCGCTGATGCCGCTGACGCTTCGACAGAACCGGCTCCGGCTGAAGCAACCGACGAACCTCTTGTTGAAGCGGTCGCCACTCCGACAGCGGAGACCTCAGACCTCGTGGAGTCAGCTAATGAAACTGACGCTGCTGTTGAAGAGCCAGCTTCTGAGGGCGAAGAAACCGCCTGAATCAGTCGGTCAGTAACTCGAGAAGTTCGAGTGGGTTCGAGAGAACGACATCGGTAGGTTCAGCCTGCGCTCGAGGATTCCATCCTGCGAGTACAAACGTGACCCCAGCATTCTTCGCGCACAGGCGATCGTGGGCCGTATCGCCGAGAAACACGACATCACTCGACGGCAGACCAAGCGCGTCAAGAACCGGCTCTAATCGTTTCGGCCCATTAAAAGAATCTGCGAAGAACGCCACTTCGGGGCTCCAACCGAAACGGGCAAGTTCCGCTGCCCCTGAATCCGGATGCTTATTTGAACAGACTGCCCAACGGGACAACTGATTGACGAGTTCGCTCACTCCTGGAAAAGGAGCCGCCATAGAGGGGTCGTACACACTGAGGTACTCCTCGACGGAAATCCCCAAGCGGAGGCACTCCTCCGCCAACACGTGTCCGTACGTGATCTCTGAGCGCTGAACACCCAGTGCAAGAAAAGCATCGGCCAATGCGGCGTCGGAGTCAACGAGGGTTCCGTCGAGATCGCACACAGCGACCCGCACGATCCCCCGAACCGGAGCCGACTCACCTCGAACATTCGCCACGAGAAGATCGTAGTTTCGTCACGTGACGAAACAGAGAGCGATCAGCGAATTCGCTAGAGTTCCTGCATGGTCGAATATGAAGTCCACGGACATGTCGCAGTATTCACACTCAACCGTCCCGAGGCCCGCAATGCGGTGAACGGAGACGTCGCTAACGCGATGACTGCCCACCTTGAGACCTTCGAGGCCGACCCCGATGTTTGGGTTGGCGTCCTGACGGCGAACACAACCGGTCATAAGAAACCGGTGTTCTGCGCCGGCGCTGATCTGAAGGTGATCAGCGAGGGTCGACCAGGCGATCTCGCCACGAAGAAGGGCGGATTCGGAGGCTTCACGACGTTCCCGAGGACGAAACCAGTGATCGCCGCTGTTGATGGTCTCGCTACTGCAGGCGGTTGCGAAATCGCGTTGGCGGCCGACATGATTGTCGCTTCCGACATTTCGCAGTTTGGTCTTGCAGAAGTGAAGCGAAACCTTGTTGCCGGCGCGGGCGGCCTCTATCGCCTCCCAAAGATCGTCGGCAAGAACGTGGCCCTCGAAGTTGCGCTTACAGGCGAACCCCTTTCAGCTCAACGTGCCTACGAACTCGGGCTCGTGAATCGAATCACTCCAGAAGGAAAGGCACTCGAGGGAGCAATGGCTCTTGCAAATGCCATTGCGGTAAATGCTCCACTCGCTGTCTGGGAAAGCCGCACGCTCGTCATTGCAGCCGACTGGGACGACGAGGAAACGATCATGGCGAAGACAGGTGCAGCATTCGGTCGCGTCTTGGCGTCCGAGGACACCACTGAGGGCCTCAATGCATTTATCGAAAAGCGTGCACCGGAATGGAAAGGTCGCTAGTCGTCGATCGTTTTGCGCCTAGCGCAGTTGACGACGAACGGTGATCAGCCGAGCAGTGAGCCCAAAGCGTTCGAAGAGGTTTTTCGACTCACGCGCCCCTGGAAGAGCATGACCATCGATGGCCACGGCATCGAGAACTGTCGCCCAAGCGATTGCAGATTCGAGTAGGAGCTCGCCAACGCCGACGTCACGCACCTCTGGGGTCGTGTAGATGTCGGTGAGTACTACGACCTGTTCGGTGCCCTCTGAGACGACTGAGGCGATTGCATAGCCAACGAGGACGTTCTCCCAGAGACCGCACCACAGCATTGTGTCCGCTGCTTCGAGGGCCGAAGTGAGTGACACGAGCGAATCGACATTGCGGTCGATCGCCCAAGACAATGCTTCTCCCCCTCGCTGGCTTCTCAGCTCAAGAACTGCTGCGTCCATAAGCACGCTCAGTTCGTTGAGGTCCGACTGCTCCGCAGGACGGACCGTCGTTGACATCTCAGCCCTGCAACTGACGGATTCGGGTAAGGATTGTCTTGCGAGCTCTATGGGATTGTTCGTAGTCAGAGATTTGCTGGAGCTCTGCAGGCGTCGCTGTGGCTAACAAGGGAATGATCTGGACAGCGGTGAGAGCGTCGTAGTTCTCCATCGGGTTGCTAAGAGCCAAAGCGTCGTCGACACCGTCTGAACCTGACTGACTCGCTGCGTCGGGAGCCTGAGAACGAGATGGCTTGGCCGACTCCGCGATGATCCTCAGGAACGAATGAACGTGTTGTTCAGCTTCAGCGAAGGCTTTTCTGGCCTTCGTATTCGTCGTTCCCAGTGCAAACTGTCCAATCACACGAGCATTTGCTGCTTGAGTTCGTCCTCGCTTCGCAAGATCGGGTACGGACTCGGCGCTCTTCGAAAGAAATCCGATAGGCGCATAGAGGAACATGTCGAGCAACTGCTCGACAGGATCGACGGCCGAATCGCTCGTCGAGGGCGACACGTCAGTTCTTGGCTTTCTTTGCGGGGGCTTTCTTCGCCGTTGCACTCTTTGCCGGTGCCTTCTTGACGGGTGCCTTCGCAGCTGGCTTTTTCACAGCCGCAGATTTCGCTGGGGCTTTCTTTGCTGGGGCCTTCTTCGTCGCTGCCTTAATTTGACGATCGAGAGCGCCAGACTCTATGTGGGCGATTGCCGGACATTCAGCTTCACCGACGGGACAGTGCATCGCCCCAGGTGCACCAAATTGTCCTCGGTTGACCAGAAGGAAGCATCCGGTGCACATGAATTCGTTCGCCTTCTTCGGCGTCACTCCTTCGGCGATATCCGCTGGCGCACGAGGTTCGGGAACAACCTCTTCATCGTCCTCGTCGTCATCGTCAGCGGCGGCGATGCGATCTTTCAGAATCGCATCGAGATCGGCCTCGACGTCGTCGGGGTTGAGGTCTTCCTCTTCGTCGTCCTCGTCCTCACGCTTGGGACGCGCAGCAAGCGCTGCATCAGCGACAGCGTCTTCGTCTTCGTCTTCGAGGACGACATCGACAAGGACCTCTTCGAGGTCTTCGACGAGTTCGCCCTCGAGGTCTTCACCTTCGAGATCGACGTCGATTTCTTCCTCGTCGAATTCTTCTTCGATGGGATCGTCAGCCATGGAGTCCTCGGGTTAGGGCCTTCGCATAGCGAGGCCAAGGTGAATCGTGCCGCGGATGATAGGCACGTTCTGGGGTGGTGTTGGTGCCATTCGTGCCGTAGATGTCGAAAGGTGACAAACGGCACCCCTTTTACGGCTCCAAACGACGCTTTTCGGCCCTTCGTTCGGCCTGGAGGCGCTCAAGTTCCGGTTCGGCGCTGTGGTCAACAAATCTCATCATTTGAGCGATTGCATGGTGACCAGCCTGCTCCGCGATGAGGCGATGCATCTCTTGACCAACGATCCGGTAGGCAGGATGCCCTTGCGGCGTTGTGCGCAGCTCGATGAGGTGCATCGCTTCGCGAGCATTCATGTGCATTGAGAAACGCACTCGATAGGCAAGCGAGACCGCATAGGAGGACTCGGCCGGGAAGCGTTCTTCGAGCGCTTCGTAGAGCGATGCCGAACGTTCCATCGCTTCGTCAAAGGTCGCACCGACGCCGGCATCATCGACCGCAGCAGGGCGCGTGTAGCCGTGGAGCGGAGTGAGTTTCTGCCAATCGATGGTCAGCATGCGATGGCGTTGAAGATCTCGAAACGCTCCGTAATCGGCGAGAATGTCGAAACGGTATGAAGGGCGTTCGAGGGCCCGGCCAGGCTTATGGCGACGGTTGTCACGGCCGCCCTCATAGGCATTGAGAACCGCAACGCGCTCCTCGGTGCTCATGAGCCGAACTCGGTCCTCGATTTGACGCTCTGGGAGCGAAAGATGGGGATACAGCGCCGCGGCGACCAATTTGATTTCGGCATCAGGATCGAAATCCACAAGCGAAACGACAGGCGCTGGTTCAATTTCGTCGACACCGGCGAAGAGACGCCCGGCGATATCGTCCATCGCGTTGCGGCTGGATGTCATGTAATTACTCCACGCCACTCCCCTGTCCTCGAGATCGACTCGCTTCAAAAATGAGGGGACAACTTTGCGCAACTCAGTGAGCATGAGGTCTGCGTAGGTCCGAGCTTCGGGCAATGGATGAGCACGCATGCGCAGCAGCAGCATTTCGTAACCCTGGCCCGTGCCGTAGATGCCCACATTCGACAATGAAGATGCTGGAAGTAGGCCTCGAATCGAGTCGAACGCTTTCGCCCGAATTGCTTGGCGGTAGACGAAATCGCTATCTGAAGGATCCTTAGGGATCCGCTCGCGAATGTCGTCAACAAGAATTGGCAGTAATTCGGAGTAGGTGTCGAAGAGTCGGTCCATGTCACCGACGTAGCGGGTCCCAAGGCTCGACTGGAGAACTTCCGGCGGTCGATAGAACCGATAGCGGCCGCCAATGCGCGCGTCGTAGGCGATGTAGCGCGTTGATTGCTCGAGATAGGCCATGAGGCGACCCCACTCGAGCACCTTCGTCAGGAGGTTCGACGCCTGCTCGCAGGCGAGATGCACTCCCCCGAGCTGGGCAACAGAGTCATCGCCATATTCAAAGAAAACCTTGTCGTAGAGCTCTTCTGCCCTCCGCAAACCAATAGTGGCATCAATGGAGGCGTCTCCACTGATGTCGAGTTCGCCGACGAACTCGTCGAGGAACAGCCTGCGCAGACTTTTCGGGGACCTTGAGTACCGAGCGAAGAGCGCGCCCTTGACGACCTCAGGAAGATTTACCAGTGCAAATACAGGGCCGTAGAGGTTCGTAAAATAACGACGAAGAATATCTGCCTCTTCTGGGCTGAACTCCTCTGCGACGTAGACACTCACGGCGAGCAACCGTACGGCGTTGGCGGCTCCCGGCCGCGGATGCCACTTAGAGGACTCGCAAGTTGCCGCGACTCGCGAATGCGTCGGTGACTGATTGCAGCAATTCTGGCGAGGACCAGAGATCAATGATTGTCATTGCCATGGCCTTGGCTCCATCAAGGACGCCTGCATCTCCTGCGGGTGACGCAGCAAAGTCGGTGAATTTCTCGGTGTGGATACCTACTCCGCTCGGCGCTACTGCGATCATCGGATGAATAGAGGGCACCACGTGGCTGACATTGCCCATATCGGTTGAACCAACGACGTTGATCTCACCATCTGGCTCCGCCACCACCCTGCCAAGAGCTGCGCTGTTTGCTGCATAGAGATTTTCGAACGGAGCGTTACGAACGAGTTCCGCATACGACGGCTCAAGCCAAGAGAACTCGGTCGAGCAGCCTGTGGCTTCGCCGCCAGCTTTGAGGGCCGCAAGAACTCGCGCTTTGAGCTGTTCGAGAGACGCAATATCTCCGGCTCGGACGAACCAGTGCATCGCCGCAGAGGCAGGGACGATATTGGGCTTGTCACCACCGTTGGTGAAGACGCCGTGGATTCGTTCATCGGGACGAATGTGCTGGCGAAGCGCGGCAACATTCATGTAGCCCAACACCGCTGCATCGAGCGCGTTGCGACCGTTCCAAGGTTGCGCTGCAGCATGAGCGGCCTCGCCATGCCATGTGATCAATAGCTGTTGAACGGCAATTGTGTTCATCCACCGAAGGTCCGCGTCAGCTGGATGCACCATCATCGCCGCATCGATGCCATCAAGTGCTCCTCTCTCGAGCATGAACACCTTGCCTCCCCCACCCTCTTCTGCTGGGGAACCAAACACACGCAGCCGACCGTTGAGTTCTTTCGCTACTGCGGCCGCGCCGAGCGTTGCTCCGAGACCAGCAGCAGCGATGATGTTGTGACCGCAAGCATGACCAATTCCGGGTAGCGCGTCGTATTCACAGAAGACCGCAATCTCAGGACCTGAGGTGCCGGTCGATGCTTCGAAAGCGGTTGGCATTCCGTAGGCGCCTCGTTGCACATCGAGTCCGTTTGATTCGAGCGCCGCAGTCAGAACGTCATGAGCATGATGTTCGGCGTAATTCTCTTCTGGATGAGAATGGATGGAGTGAGAGACCTCGAGAAGCAGCTCACTGCAACTGTCGATCACTTCAACGGCTTGCCGCTTTGCCTCGTTGATGTCCATGCCTGAACGCTACATGGCGATCGACTGACACCCAATGGTCACACGACGACGAAGAACGCGTCGGGTTCTACCCGGATCACGATTTCCGTAGCAGTTAGATGGAGGACTGAATCGACCTGAACTGGTACAGGTGCGGAGAATATGAAGTGTTCATGCGATGATCGGCGATGCTCCAACGCTGGATGAGGAAGATGCGTTCCGGAGTGGGCCCGGCGGCGCGCAAGTCGTCGCTGCGCCCAAGGAAGCGATCCGGTCGTGACATCTACAAGGCCGTCACCTGGGTGGGAACGAGGTCCCAGATCCAGCGGTCCGAGCCATTGAGCATTCATGACCGCTGCAAAGTCTTTTGCAAACGGACGACCGATCAACAGATGCGCGACAAAAGGATATTCCGATCCATCAATAACAGCGATGGGTAGATCGACCGGAACTGTGAGTGCTTCGGGGGTCTGCAGTCGACTGGCATCCCCGGAACCACCGAGAGTCCGACACAAGTCGCCTCCGAGAAGTCCAACTGTGATGGGCAACCGAAACTCGGACCTGGCTCCGCACACAACGCTTCGAAGTTGCGCGTCCGACGACGCGACCGGAGAGCCGAGAGGCAACCGTGCCAGCCTGCCGTACTCGCTGCCCTTCTTTATCGTCACAGTAAATCGTCGTCCTGCTCAGTAGCGACACGACCACGTCCGGAAACAGCAACAATGCCCCGATGAAGCAAATCGGAAGCTTCTGAAGCCGTAGCTGCGCATATTGCTTCTGTTTCTGAAATCTGACGAAGGAGATCGACAAGTTGCTTGATCGTTCGAACGAAGTCACCACCAGGCATCTCGTCATCGCCCAGCATGTGGTCGAGTTCATCGCCCGACGCCCACGCATGAGCGAGAGCGAAGAAGGCAGGATCGGTAGTGCGAGTACCCGGAAGTCCTAGCCGGATCTCATCCTGAGAAATCGAGGCGGCAAGGTCAGAAATCTGATCAGCGCGCTCAGCGAGTAAACGACGCGTAAACCACGTGCCCAAATCAGGACTCGACGCCCTTGACTCGTAAATGAAACAACTCACGAGACCGGCAAGTTCTGGAGCAGTCAGGTCATCGAAAAGATTCTCTTCGATCGCTTCGGCGATGGCGAGATCCGACTCGTGATAAATCCGAACGAGTCGTTCGCCGCGTTCAGTGAGTTGCCACCCGTCGAGATGGCCCCAGTTCTCGAGCATCTGAAGAATGCGGTCGAATTGTTCAACGAGCGAACCTGTTCGAGACCGGATCTTCTTTTCAAGACCTTCAATGTCCCTGCGAACTCTTTCGACATCACGCAAGGCCCTCAGGTGTTGATCGCGTTGCGGACAATCATGAACAGGGTGGTCAGCGCACTGATCTCGTACGGACTGCTCTTCGGGTGTCTCCTCCAGCGATCGAATCCGACCGGCAACGCGATCGAGCTCGATCGAAACTGCCTTCTGGAACTTCGGTTTCATCGGGGTGAAGGGAATCGGCAGATCGATATGCCCGACCACCGTTGGCGCTACATCAAAATCTTTTGCGCCGAGCTGCAGCACATTGCGTCGAGAATTCAGGACCTTGACCCGCACGGAGCCGCCTTTACGATGCGAAACAGACAGCACCGCGACCCTGTCGTGCCCTCCACTGCCCTCGAGCCAAAGAATGTCACCGGGTTTCATCTCAGAAAGTGCGCGCTCCACCGCGGAGCCGCCGCTGCCGGAGCGGCGCACGCCGCGCTCCCGGTCAAGAAGCGCCTTATAGGCAACAACATCCCCCCTGTCACAAGAAGCGTCTTCGGTTAGACGCTCGAGCTTTTCAAACTGCGTGGCAATCCGGAGTTCCTCACGTGCAACATCGGCATCGGCTTGGTACTGAGCGAAACTGCTTCCGAGTAAGCGGTGTGCTTCCCCAGCGTCGTACCTCCGGACCAAATTTGCAGCCATGTTGTACGTGGGCCGAAAAGAACTCGTGAGTCGGAAACTTCGACTCGCAGCCAAAGTTGCAACATCATCAAACGAGACAAACGGCGACCAGAGGACCACGGCATTTCCGTGATCATCAATCCCCCGCCTACCGGCACGTCCAGTGAGTTGTGTGTATTGGGCTGGGGTTAAGAATTCATGTCCCTCACCCGTGAACTTCGTGAGCTTGTCGATAACAACGGTTCGTGCCGGCATGTTGATGCCAAGAGCGAGAGTTTCGGTGGCGAAGACTATTCGCACGAGACCTTCCACGAAACATTGCTCAACCGCTTCTTTGAAGGGGGGAACAAGACCAGCATGATGGCTCGCAATGCCTCGCTCGAGCGAGTCGAGCCAACGTCCGTAGTCGAGAACCTTTAGGTCATCGTCACTGAGATCACGCACATGGGATTCGGCAATGAGCCGGATCCTCTCTCTCTCATCAGAGTCTGTGAACGTGAGACCAGCACGAGTGCATGAATGAACGGCTTCGTCGCAGCCGTTGCGACTGAAGATGAAGAAGATTGCTGGCAACATCGAACGCTCAGCGAGTAACTCGACAACTTCGACCCGGCCTGGCGTGGCAAAGCGTCGCCGACCTCCGCTGGATCGATCGCGAATATCGAGATCGTATCGGTGGCCTCGTTCGTCGGCCTTTCCGTCAGCGAGAGTCGGAAGCAGAACGAGTCCATCGCCCTGACGATCCGCTACGAGATACCAGTTATCGAGGGTGACGGGTCGTTTCGATTCCACAACCACTTCGGTTGGTCCTCGCACTGCACTGATCCATTGACCAAGTTCGTCAGCGTTCGAAACCGTCGCTGAAAGACACACGAGTCGCACATGCTTTGGGAGATGAATAATCACTTCCTCCCAAACTGAGCCCCGGTAAGTGTCTTGCAAGTAATGCACCTCATCGAGCACAACCCAAGCGAGTGCGTCGAGTCCGGGGGAACGGGCATAGATCATGTTTCGCAAAACTTCAGTCGTCATGACGACGATCGGAGCGTCTCCGTTGATGGCAGTGTCTCCGGTCAGAAGACCCACTGATGCTGCGCCGTGCTCTTCGGTTAGGTCGTGAAACTTCTGATTCGATAGCGCTTTGATTGGCGTTGTGTAAAAGGCACGTGTACCAGAGCGCAAGGCCAAAGCAAGAGCGTGCTCGGCTACCTTCGTCTTCCCGGAGCCCGTAGGGGCAGATACCAGCACCGAAACACCGCGGTCAATGGCGGCGATTCCTTCAAGCTGAAACCGATCAAGTTGGAATGATTCGCTCACGTCAATCGGCGACTGCGTCAGACTCGCTCACCGCAGCCTTCCGTTTCGATCGACGCCGGAAGGCAAGAATTAGAGCGCCTACGGCTACCGAGAGCGCATAAAGAACGAGCATCGGAAGCGCTAACGCAATCATGGAGATCGGATCGCCACTGGGTGTGATTACTGCGGCGATTACTGCGATCACGACAATGGCTTGACGCCACCAACGAAGTAATTGCTTCGGCGATATAACTCCGATCATCTGTAGCGCCACGAGCAAAACCGGAAACTCGAAACCGACACCAAACGCCAGCATCATCCAGACGATCAATGTCACATAACTATCAGCGGTATAGAAGGGTTCGATCTGTGACCCGCCGATAGTTGTGAGGAACTCGAGCGTTGGGTTGAGCACGTAGTACGCCAATGCTGCGCCGCTAAGAAAGAGAATCACCGCGCTCAAGGTGAATGGAACTGCGTACTTTTTCTCGTGCGGATAGAGGCCAGGCGTAACGAAGCGCCATACCTGCCACACGATGATCGGCATCGCAACAGCGATGCCGATATAACCAGCCATCTTGAGTCGCAACCCGAAGGCTTGGAGGGGTTCAGTTGCGATGAATGGTTGTCCCGGCTGCACTTCGTTGAACGGGTGTTTGAGGATCGCCAACACATAGGGATAGAGGAACCACCCGAGGAGCGCACCAACCGCTACGGCGATCGCTATTCGGAAGAGTCGGGTCCGTAACTCTGCGAGGTGTTCCCACAACGTCATATGACCAGAAGATGGAGGTTTCGTTTCTGTCGTCATCGCAGGACTCAGCGCGTCCCCGAAGTGTCATCAGAGGCGTCCTCAGAGGACAAGTCACCAATGAAGGGTGTGGGCGCAGTCGACGGACCCATTGGCAGAACGGGGTCGACGGGAGCGACGAGTCGAGGGCCGTCGCTCGTTCGGTCGAGGGCGGAATCGACGGTTCGGGCTTCACCGATATCCATTGCTGAACGAACTTCTTCTTCGAACCCCGAGGTCACCCTTCGCACTTCAGCGAGGAACTTCCCGACTTTTCGAGCCGTCTCCGGCAATTTCTCCGGTCCGAGCAGCAATAACGCCAGCAGCAGGATCACGATGATCTCACCGCCGCCGACATTGAACATGGACCGCATGGTACCCCTGCGTCTGGACCACGAGACCTCAACGCTCGTGTTGCCGTGACTAGCTTCCGATGAGGCAGTCTGTAGCGGTGACTCGTCTCCCCTCGCTTCGGCCGCCTATCGGCTTCGCTCATCGTGGAGCGAGGGCGAATGCTCCGGAGAACACGATGGAGGCGTTCGAGCTTGCCGTACGTCTCGGGGCAACGGGCATTGAGAGTGACGTGTGGCTGACCTCCGATGGTGTGGCAGTTCTGGATCACGACGGTGTCGTTGGAAGGCGACCGAGGCGTCGCCCAATCGCAGAGGTTCACTCTTCCGAACTTCCAGACCACATTCCGACACTCCGTACCTTCTACGAACTGGTCGGCGGTACCGTTGAGTTCTCACTCGATATCAAGGATCCATCGGCCGCCGCAGAAGTGATCGCGTGTGCTCGAGATGTGAGCGCCGAGTCGCAACTTTGGCTTTGCCATCCGTCGCGTGAACTGCTTTGCGCGTGGAGGTCCCTTTCACCTGACGTCAAACTTGTCGAGTCGACCCGAGCCTCTCGGTTTCAAAGCAGTCCCGAACTCCATATCGCTCGAAGTGCTGAGATGGGGGTCGACGTGTTGAACCTCCACCACTCGGATTGGACGGGTGGTCTTATAGCAATGGTCCATCGCTTCGAACTCTTCGCCTTCGGGTGGGATGCTCAGTTCGAACGGATCCTCGATGGTCTCCTCGACTCGGGAATTGACGGGGTGTACAGCGATCACGTCGACCTAATGATGAACTCACTCTCGAATGCCGCATCCGGAGACAAGGCGCCTTAAAAGATCAAAGCGATGGCCGTGGAATGCGCTTCAGAGAAGTCCGAAGCGACCCAACGGCCACACAGTGATGAACGCGCGGCCCACGATCGAAGATTTATCGATGGGGCCAAAGTAGCGACTGTCTTTCGAATCGCCGCGGTTGTCTCCCATTACCCAAACTTGTCCATTGGGGATGACGCAAGGGGCTTGTTCGTTGCACTTGTTCGGAGCGTTGGCGGTACTGGTTACCGTGCCATCGGGAAGATACTTCTCATCAAGCCGGGTTCCGTCGACAAAGACAGCGCCGTCTTTGATCACGACGGATTCCCCGGAGAGTGCAACCACCCGTTTGATGAGGTCGGGAATGGTGCTTGAAGTTTCAGAAGCCGGTCGCTCGAAAACGATCACATCGCCGCGATTGACGTCGTGAAGGTGATAGCTGAGCTTGTTGACCAGGACTCGATCGCCTACGTGCAGTGTCGGGTACATCGAAAGCGACGGAATGTAGAAGGCCTGTAGAAGGAAAAGCTTCACAACTAAGGCAAGCAGAATCGCGCCAACAATGACGATGAACCATTCGACGATGCCAGCGCCACGCGAACCAAACAACTTCTCTAGAACTCGTCTGCGAGAACGTGGAGGTCGAGGCGAAGCCAAGGGTTCGACTGCAGGGCTTGTCACAAAGAAGCTTTCGGATCGGAAACTGGGCCTATTCGATCTGGCCGAGTCGTCAGGCTACTCACTGTAGATCGCAAGAAGTCTCCGAGCCGATGCAGGTCCGACTGCATCGAGACCCTCTGAAGCATCAAGTACGACGGCGTCGGGCCCCAGACGAAGAAGCAATCGCTCAAACCAAGCAAGAGATCCGATAGCGAGTTCAACCGTTATCGCACCGTTTGGTTCTGATGTGACGGATTCTGTCGGGTAGTACTCGACGACCCACTTCGCTGACGGGCCTAGACGCAGTGTGACCCTTCCGTTTACGCCGGAGCTGTCGAAGAGTTGGAATTCTGGAACGGGATCGGGAACGTCGAACGCACGGTCGATCTGAGTAACTTCGCGAATCCGGTCGATACGGAAGATCCTTTCGGCGCCACTCGTATGACACCAGCCCTGGAGATACCAGAGACCACCTTCTGAGTGAATGGTCCAAGGGTCGATCAAGCGATTTCCGGTGTTGTCGCGCCCGTAGCTGTAGTAGGTGATTTCCACGCACAATCTGTTATCGATCGCACTCCGCAATTGCTCGGTGATTGCGTCTGAGGCTGTATCGATGGCGATCTCAACTGCCGTTTCGGATGCTTCGCCCAAAGCGATCAGCACTTTCGCAAGGCCTCGTGCCAGAGCGCTGTCTTCATCGGCCCCCGGAACGGACAGAAGGGCCTTCGCTGATGTGAGTAAGGCGAAGGTTTGTTCCGCGGTTAGACGCAATGGACGACGGAAATAGTCCGGAAGCTCTATCGACACGGTGTCGGCATCGACGATTGCGTTGATAAGAACATCGGGCGTGTAGGGGTGGACTCCGACCATCGAGGTGATGACAAGACAATCACGTAGATCATCGGAATCGATGTTGAACCTCTCCCCGATCTCGGAGAACGTTGCTGTGCCGTTTGGTTGATTGGCCACCCACGGAACAATCGCCAAGGTGCGGTCAAGCCTCTCGGCAGCGGTGAGATCAGCCATTCGAATCACCTGCGATCGCAGAGAGCCAATCGATCATCGCAGTTCGATAATCGGCGGGGCGAAGTACTTCGGCATGATCGAGGAAGCTCAGAACAAAGGACCGGAACGCAGGCCAATTCGTAACCGGCACTTGGAAAATGCGCGATCCCCCTGGTGCTTCTTCCGAAAGACAGGAACTCAATGATTCACTGGCGAATGAGGCAACCTCAGCATCGAACTGGACGCTCACCATTATGGGATCGCTGTCTCCGAACTCCCATGGATCGGATTGTTCATCGAGCGTCGAAGGTGCTGGGTGGATTTGGCTCCCAGCACCATCGAGAACGACGTCGCCCCGTATTCGGTCGAGGCGGAAATTCCGCTGTTCTTCTCGAGAAGTATCGAATGCGGCGAGAGTCCATCGACCTCGCTGGAAATCGAGGTGCCAAGGTTCCACGTTCCGTTCTGAAACTCCAGCGGTTGTTTCGTACTCGAAGGTCGCGGTCCGTCGTTCGGTCACAGCACGGAAGAGTGGAATAAGTGCCGGGTCGCTGGGAATCTCAGTGAGTTCGCCGACTGGCACGCCGAGAGGGTCGCTCGTGGCCGAATCGACAACTCCACCGAGTCGCCACATTGCTCTTGCCATATCTGCCTGTGTCGAGCCGACAGCGACTGTCTCCAGGGCGAGATGCAATGCGGCGAGTTCATCACTCTCGAGGCCAGGATCGGGTAGTTCGTATTTTGACTTATCCACGCGATACGCGGTGAGGTCCGCAGTTGCCCCAACAACGACCTCGATCGGCACACCCAGACTGAGCAGGTCCTTCTTGTCGCGCTCGAAAGTTCGGCGGAACGAGTCATGGTCCGGGTTGTATCCAGGAACACGTTGTTGAATGTCCGCAGCTCGAATCCCTTGTGTCGTATCGCTGAGGGCAGCGAGCAAATTCATTTGTCGTTCAAACTTCTCTGCTGATTTATCTGTCGGAGTCATAGATCATCCATCAAAACGCGTTGTTGTGGCCATCACAGGGAGGCGATCAATTTTTCGACACGCTCGTCATGTGAACGGAACGGGTCCTTGCAAAGAACCGTGCGTTGCGCCTGATCATTCAACTTCAAATGCACCCAATCGACGGTGTAGTCACGTTTTCGTTCTTTGGCCTTCTTGATGAATTCTCCCCGAAGTCGAGCCCGAGTCGTTTGTGGTGGCGTCTCAATGGCTTCATCGATCTCAGCATCGCCGCAAATTCGCTCGACCATTCCACGATCTTGAAGGCGGTAGAAGACTCCCCTTCTGCGATTGATGTCGTGATATTGAAGGTCGAGAAGCGAAACTCGTGCATCGGTAAGTTCGAGGCCGTGACGCTCGCGGAACGATTCGATGAGTTTGTATTTGATCACCCAGTCAGCTTCTCGGTCCTGGCCAAGTGGATCTTTTTCGATCGTGGTGAGGGATTTCTCCCACATGCCAAGTGCTTGCTTTTCGAGGGGTGAGAGATCTCGTCGCTCGGCATAGCGCAGAGCCCGAGTTAGGTACTCGCTCTGGATTTCAAGCGCCGTCGCCTCTCGACCGTTTGCGAGCCGAACTTTTCGGGTGCACGTCATGTCGTGACTGATCTCCCGAATGGCGCGGATCGGGTTCTCGAGCGTCATGTCTCGCATAATCACATTTGGTTCTTCAAGCATTCGAAGGAGAATCGCCGTTGTGCCGACTTTCAGGAATGTCGCGTATTCGCTCATGTTGGAGTCGCCCACGATCACATGAAGACGTCGATATTTCTCGGCGTCTGCGTGGGGTTCGTCTCGCGTGTTGATAATTGGGCGACTGCGAGTCGTCGCTGACGATGTGCCTTCCCAGATATGTTCCGCTCGCTGTGAGATACAGAACATCGCACCGCGAGCGGTCTGAAGAACCTTTCCTGCTCCAGCATAGATTTGCCTTGTAACCAAGAACGGAATCAGAGCATTGGTGTAGTGGGCGAGTTCCTCGGTCCTACCGGTCAGGTAGTTCTCGTGGCAGCCGTAGGAATTGCCCGCCGAATCGGTGTTGTTCTTGAAGAGGTAAATGTCGCCGTTAATGCCTTCGTCGGCGAGGCGTTTTTCGGCCGACGTCAAGAGCTGCTCGAGGATTCTCTCCCCCGCCTTGTCGTGGACAACGACATCGTGGATTGAGTCACACTCAGGGGTGGCGTATTCGGGATGAGAGCCAACGTCGAGATACAGGCGAGCGCCATTTTGCAGAAATACGTTGGAACTCCTGCCCCAAGAGACAACTCGCCGGAAGAGATATCTCGCAACCTCGTCGGGGCTCAACCGACGTTGTCCCCGCAGCGTGCAGGTGACACCGTATTCATTCTCGAGTCCGAAGATCCTGCGCTCCATATCGGCACGCTACCGGTGAAGCTCCCAGCCAGTGTGCTCCGCAGCAAATCAGGCTTTAGGAAGGAACTCTGGCAATTCTGTGCGTTCAATTCGGCGAAATGATCGCCGCTGACCACCGCGATCAAGTACTGCTACCTCAAGGTCCGAAGCAACCAGCGAACGGTCAGGCCCCGCCAATGCAGCTACCGCTACGGCGAGGACCGAAACGAGATCAAGCCCAGGAGTCCATGTCGACTCGAGGCGACTCGCAATAGCATCGGCGTCACCGCCCAGAACGGTAAATCGATCCTCGTCCATCACGGTGCCGTCGTAGAGGATGTGAAAGAACTGGTCGCTCGATTCAACTGCGCCGACTTCGGCGACGAGGATCTCGACTTCCATGGGCTTCATCTCGTGGGTAAAGACCTGACCGAGGATCTGAGCGTATTGGTTGCCGAGGCTTCGGGCGTCGACATCCTCACGGCTGTAGGAGAATCCTTTGAGGTCAGCAGAGCGGACGCCAGCGATTCGTAATTGATCAAATTCGTTGTATTTACCGACTCCGGCGAACGCAATATGGTCGTAAATCTCGCTGACCTTGCGAAGCGTTGTTGATGGATTTTCCGCCACGATCGCGATTCCGTCTGCAAATTGTGCGGCAACAAGAGAGCGACCACGCGCTATCCCCTTGCGGGCGTAGTCGGCCCGATCCTTCATGACCTGCTCGGGCGCAACGTAGAACGGCATGCTCATATCGCACCTCCTGCGGTTTCGGTCGTCGTTTCAGAAACCCGACCGCCGCCATCTCGCGAAGCGAGGACGTCGAGCAGTCCTACAAAGCGCTCGGCGATTTCGGTATCGAGAACTCGTTCGAAACCCTCTGCAGTGATCGTTGCAACAACCGGGTAAATGCCACGCACCATGTCAGGCCCTCCAGTAGCAGAATCTTCATCGGCAGCCTCAAAGAGCGCCGTGATCACAAGATCGACTGCATCATCTCTGGTGAGACCTTCGTGGAAGCGCATCTTTACGACAGAGCCGGCAAGCGAACCGCCCGAACCACTAGTTGCGAAATTTGATTCTTCGTAGCGACCGCCGGTGATGTCGTACTGAAAAAGCCGTCCGGTTTCGCGGCGAACATCGAAGCCAGCGAAGATCGGTACAACAGCGAGTCCCTGCATTGCCGCGGGAAGGTTGTTGCGGACCATTTGTCCAAGCTGGTTCGCTTTGCCCTCGAGGGAAAGCTGAGAGCCTTCGACTTTCTCGTAGTGCTCAAGTTGAAGCTGAAAGAGTTTCACCATCTCCATTGCTGGACCAGCAGCGCCGGCGATTGCGACACCTGAATGGCGGTCAGCAGGAAAGACTTTCTCGATCGCTCGATGACTGATGATGTTCCCTGATGTTGCTCGTCGGTCGCCGGCCATGACGACACCGTCGACATAGCGAACTGCGACCACCGTTGTGGCGTGGGTAATTCGAAGCCGATCGTCGACAGCGGATGTTGGCGCTATCGGAACAAGCCCTTGGATCTTCGCTAGAGCAGCAAAGTCGGGACCTGGATCTTCAGATGGAGCAAAGAACGGCATCGTCACGCAAGAAAGGCTACCGGCTCGAGGCCGGCCGAACGCAAGCGACTACTGCCCGCCCTTTTGCACAAAACTGCGGACAAAATCTTCGGCATTTGTCTCGAGGACTTCGTCGATCTCATCAAGAAGGTCATCGAGTTCCGCTTTGAGCTTTTCGCCCGATTCGGAACTCTGGGGAGCGTCATCCACTGATGTCTCGGGTCGCTCAGCTGGAGTTCGTCTGATTTGTTCACGTTCAGGCATGGCACCTCCTTCTTGTCTTGGCGAGCGGACCTTACCCAACCACAACTGTTCGCTCTATGAGCCGAGTCGGTCGAGCAACTCGGCGGCTGTTTGGCTTGATTCGATCACGCTAGCCACATGGGCAGCGGTCCCACGGGACGGTTCCATCATTGCGACTCGCCGGAGCGAATCACCTCCGGTGTCGAAGACAAGTGAGTCCCAATTCGCCGAGACAATGTCGGAACCAAACTTTGCGAGACATGTGCCGCGGAAATAGGCGCGTGTGTCGTTGGGTGGCAGCGAGACGCCCCGCTCAATGCCAGTCGACGAGCAGATTGTTTCGAGGCCAACACGTCGTGCGAGTGACTTCTCAGGACGAAGATCGTGGTACTGCAGATCGAGGGCGTGGAGACGAGCATCTCCCCACGAGAGTCTGTGTCGCTCGCGGTACCCATTGATCAGTCGATACTTGGCAATCCAATCGACGGTTGACGCAAGCGAGTCGCTTTCGGCTTCGATGGCCGAGAGGGCTTCGCTCCAACGTCTGAGTATTTCTGGGCCAGCTTGCTCGCCAACGAGATCGAATCCGTGCTGGTCGGTCCAATCGACTGCTCGCTCCAGCAGGTGCTTTTGAACCTCGAGAGCCGTAATCGATCCACCTCTGACGAGTCGCAGAGTGGCCGACATCGAAAGGTCCGTGCTGACGGAACGCAGTGCTCCTATCGGCGATTCGAAGCGGAAATCGGCGTTAATCCAATCGTCCTCGATCATGGCCAGGACGATGGCCGTGGTACCGACCTTAAGAAATGTCGCCACTTCACTCATATTGGCGTCACCAATGATGACGTGGAGTCTTCGATACTTCTGCGGGTCAGCGTGCGGTTCGTCGCGAGTATTGATGATTGGTCGTTTGAGTGTCGTTTCGAGGCCGACTTCTTCTTCGAAAAAATCTGCCCGCTGACTGATCTGAAACGGCACTTCATCCGCTGAGAATCCGATTTCGCTGCCGACTTTTCCAGCGCCGCAGAAGATCTGCCGAGTGATGAAGTGTGGTGTCACTTCAGCGACGATGCGCCCAAAAGGCAGAGCACGATCGACGAGGTAATTCTCGTGACATCCGTACGAGTTGCCCTTGCCATCTGAGTTGTTCTTGTAGACGACGATTGTCTGGCCATCCGGGAGAAGAGCATCCGCCGCGAGCATTGAACGCTCGAGAATGACCTCTGCAGATCGATCGAAGGTGACGACAGAGAGTGCGTCAGCGCACTCTGGCGTCGAGAGCTCCGGATGTGCGTGATCGACGTAGTAGCGGGCTCCGTTGGTGAGAACTGCGTTCGTAAGGTGCGTCTCAACCTCGGGTGGCATCGCACCGACGGGCGTCGCGCCTCTGGCATCGCTACTCGGGCTCTCGAACTCGAAGTCCCATCCGACCTGGGGTACGCCGAGAGCAGAGCCGCCGGAGCGATTGAGTTCACTCAGGTAAGAGTTGATGAGCACTGACGAAGCCGTAATTGGATTGGGCTCGTCGATTCCGCGGTGGACGATGCCGTATTCAGTCTCAATGCCGCAGATCTTCCGAATCGCCACGGTCCGAGCCTACCGATTCGTCATTCGCGATGGACTACTCAAAGGTATTGACCGGTTCCGACACGCTCTATTGACCGACCACCACTTGTCTCTGATTCTGAATGCTTCACCAGTGTCCGGATGTAAATAATCCGCTCACCTTTCTTGCCAGAGATTTTCGCCCAGTCGTCGGGATTCGTCGTATTCGGGAGATCTTCATGCTCTTTGTATTCCTGATGAATCGATTCGAACATGTCATCGACCCGGATGCCTCGCTCATTCGTGCGAAGGAAACGTTTGATTGCGAGTTTCTTCGCGCGACGGACGATGTTTTCGATCATTGCTCCAGATGAGAAATCTTTGAAGTACATGATTTCTTTGTCGCCATTTTGATAGGTGACCTCTAGGAACTGATTTGCTTCGTCGGCGCGATACATCTCAGCAACGGTCTGCTCGATCATCACACGCACGGTCTTCTCGGGATCTCCTCCTCCGAGGGAGTCGACTTCCGATGCATCAAGAGGTAGATCAGCCGTGAGGTAGCGAGCGAAAATTTGACCTGCCGAATTCTCATCAGGCCTTTCGATCTTTATCTTCACATCGAGTCGACCGGGGCGAAGGATTGCTGGATCGATCAGGTCCTCTCGATTTGACGCCCCGATAACAATCACGTTTTTTAACGTTTCGACGCCATCAATCTCGGCGAGGAGCTGCGGGACGATCGTCGATTCCATGTCGGAACTGATGCCCGTTCCACGAGTGCGAAACAGCGAATCCATTTCGTCGAAGAAAACAATGACAGGCCATCCTTCTTCGCTCTTTTCGCGTGCTCGCTCGAAGACCAGTCGAATCTGGCGTTCGGTTTCACCGACGTACTTATTGAGAAGTTCTGGACCTTTGATGTTTAGAAAGTAACTGCGAGCGTGTTCATCGCCCGAAACCTCGGCAACTTTCTTCGCGAGTGAATTCGCAACTGCCTTAGCGATAAGTGTCTTTCCACATCCGGGTGGACCATAAAGAAGGATGCCCTTAGGTGCAGGCAACTTGTGCTCGGCAAAAAGGTCGTGGTGTAAAAATGGAAGCTCAACTGCGTCCATGATCTGTTCGATTTGAGAGTCGAGACCGCCGACATCCTCATAGGAGACATCGGGCACCTCCTCTAGGACAAGTTGTTCGATGTCAGCTCGGGGCAACTTCTCAAGCAACATCGATGCCCGAGCATCGAGCAGGACTGAATCCCCTGATCGCAGTTTGACTCCGAGGAGATCCGCTCCGATTTCAACGACTTGCTCTTCGTCGGCGCGACCAACGACCATCGCTCGCAGACCATCACTCAGAAGTTCCTTAAACGTTACGACTTCGCCAGTTCGCTCTGGGGATCTGGCCATCACAACGTTCAAAGATTCATTGAGAACCACTTCGGAACCGCGTGTGAGTTCGCGTGCATTTATGTCTGGGTGCAGTGATACACGAACCTTGCGGCCACCAGAGAAAACGTCCGCGGTCCCGTCATCGTTCTGGCCCAGAAACGTTCCGTAGGCAGCAGGTGGCTGGGTGAGTTTCTCGACTTCTTCACGCAGTGAAGCGATGTGATCTCGGGCTTCTCTCAGTGTGTAGCTCAACTTCTCGTTCTGACTCGCTGCCTGAGTGAGTTGACCTTTGGTTTCCAAGAGGCGCTCCTCGAGGGTTCTCACTCGCTTAGGTGCATCTTGGAGGCGACGACGCAGCGATGCGACCTCTTCCTCAAGAACATGAAACTGCTCACGAAGGTCGTCGCTGGAAGATGTGTTGTTCTCTTCGGCTTCTTGGGGGCTCATTATTCAGTCCTCCTCGTCGTCTTTGGACCCTATCGGGAGGACTCGGCCTCGGTCTGCCTCGGGCGAAATGTGGGGTGACGGGTTCGATCAGCTGAGACGGTCGATTTCTCAGGTCCGGTAATTAGGGCCCCCTGTTTCATGTTGAGCTCCATACCCACTATGGTTTCGTCGTTCCCATCCCCCCTCACGAAGAGGTGTAGTGACACATGAAGGTCTGGATCGATCAGGATCTCTGCACAGGAGACGGACTCTGCGAAGAGATCGCCCCCGACGTGTTCACACTGCTTGACGATGGTCTGGCATATGTCCGAGAGGGCGACAAGGTTTTCTCTGACCCAGGGGGCGCGGCTGGCCTCGCCAACATTCCTGACGGTCAACTCGATGGTGTCATCGAGTCAGCTGAGGAATGTCCCGGAGAATGCATCTTCATCGAAGTCGAATAAGCACCACCGAAACGTCGAAGTTGATCGAAACGAGTCCCGGTTCGCCGGGGCTCGTTTGCGTTCTGACGAAAAGTCGCACACATCGTCTGCGAGTGGTTCACGTCAACTCAGACAGTTCCCAGTACTCACGGCTGCCGAGCCGGCGGTAGCGAGCGTCGCCTGCATCTCTGCTGGACTCAGTGCATAGGCGACGTTCGATGTGTCCCGCGCTATTGCGAAAGCAATCCCAACGACTTCGCCCTGCTCGTTCGCAAGTGCAGAACCTGAATCACCGGGGCGCAGGGTTGCGGAGATTTCCAGAACTTTCCTCTCCGTTTTGCTGCTGCCGTAGATATCTCGACCAGTCGCGTTGATGAGCCGAGCCACCTTGAACGGTGCGATGCGAAGTGGCTCACCTCCAGGATGGCCGAAGACTCCCCCTCGAGTCCCCTCACTTTTACCGTTCGTCAATGGAAGCGGTGGACGTTCAAAACCCGCTACTCGAACGATGGCGAGATCACGAGCAGGATCGAACGCAATCACAGTTCCGTCGAATCGACGCCCGTCGTCACGAAGAATATTTGTCGACCGCTCCCCCGCAACCACGTGAGCGTTCGTCGCGATGAGCCCCTCACCGATGACGAAGCCCGAGCCATCCTGCAATTTGTTGCACGCCGGACCTTCAACTTTCACAACTGATCTTGCGACGCGGGTCGCAACCTCAAGGGTAAGACCAGTCGAGTCAGGAGGTGAGCCAAGATTGGGAGTCGGCCTGAGTGCATCGAAAACGTCAGGGAAGGAACCCTGACCGACGACCGAGCGGAGTGCTTGCATCGCGTCCGGCGCCGGTGGCAGTGAGTTCTCCACGGTTCGCGCAATCCAAGAGTTCGACGTCTGCGTCGCCAACCAGCCTGGGCTTGCGATGAACACGGGGATCACGAGCCAAACAATGGTGACGACACCCACGAGACCAGCGAGGCCGCCGAGCACACGATCGATTGCGCCGAAGGCGCCATCACGTCTCCGCGGCGTGAGGCGCCCTCCGACGATGAAGCCGAGGGCCTGTCCCAGTGTGGCTCCCACGAGCAGCAGGCCAATGGAAAGAACAAGAAGAAGTCCGTGATTTGTCGAGTCGAGTTGGTCGAGGAACCGAGGCAACAGCCAGACGCAAAGAGCAAGGCCCGCCGCGAGACCGATCCACGAAACGACTCTCGTAACGAATCCCAACCGGTAGCCGCCAAGAACAGCGAGAGCGATCGCTACAAGCAGAGCGACGTCGAGAAAACTCAATTGAGGTTCCGCCGAGGCGAGATGACGAACAAGGCTTCAGCCGCCGAGCAGACGGGCATGTGTGAGGAAGCCAGTATGCGCGACCATCCGATGGTCTGGTCGAACCGCAACTCCTTCAATGTGCCAGGTTCGGTTCAGCACTTCGATGGTCTCAGGCATATCGAATGGGCTCTGTTCGAGAGCTTCTCGTAATTGCATCGCCTGCACGATGCTGGGCGTGTAGGCCAAGAGAATGCCGCCTGGGTGCATGGCTTTGGCTGCATGGGGCACCACCTGCCAAGGCTCTGGAAGATCGAGAACCACACGGTCGAGATCGGTTTCGTCGATGCCGTCGTAGCAATCGCGTAACTCGATGCGGTAGCGATCGAGCACCTCTGGGCCGAGAAACGCTTCGACGTTTTCTTTCGCCCGATCGGCGAAGTCTTCGCGCAACTCATAGCCCACGATGTCGGCGCCAGCACGCAGCATCGTCATCGAGAGAGCACCGGAGCCGATACCAGATTCCAGCACCCGGGCTCCTGGGAAGATGTCGGCGTGCATCAGTATTGGACCCAGATCTTTGGGGTAGATGACTTGAGCCCCGCGCGGCATCTTGAGAACGAAATCAGAAAGTGTCGGACGAACTGCGAGATACCCCACGTTTTTCGTCGATTGAACCGTGACTCCTTCAGGTGAATCGATGAGCGAATCATGCGGAACGAAACCCGAGTGAGAATGGAATTCTCCGGCAGGTTTCAGCGTGATCAAATAACGGCGCTTCTTGGGGTCAATAAGTAACACCCTGTCGCCGACAGCAAACGTCCGACTCATTGAACAGCTCCTAGTCGGGTAGGTCCAAGATCGACAGGCACAGCGTTGACTCCGGTTCGCTCGGGAAGTTGACCGCCAGCTCGTTCAACGAGCCGACAGAAAGCACAGGTTTCAGATGTCGTAGGAGCCCCACATGATGCGCAGGCTCCGAGGCCTTCCCGGTCGATGGAGGCTTCGGTTGCAAAGAACTCTGCCGCCCGATCAAGGAATCCAAAATAGAAGGAATGTTTGGCACCCGGTGATGCTGACTCGATCTCATTGAGGGCGCTCTTGTACCCAAGATGCTTGTTGCCAGCAGCCATAGGGCATTCGTCGATGAGATAATCGATTCCCTTCACGATGCAATACGCCGCCGTCTCGCGTTCTGCGAGCCGCACTAGCGGTTTCACCTTTCGAGGGAATCCATCTCTAGCGGGCAGCACGGGAAGCTGGCGGCCGAGGTATTCGGTATGCCAATGCAACGTGTTGCCGAAGAGAACAGCTGCTTCATCATCTAAGTTATGCCCCGTCACAAGCACGTCGTATCCGCCCTTCATCGCTTCTTCATCGAAGAGATGTCGCTTAGAGAGTCCGCATGCCGAGCACGGCACGCGCTTGGCTGCTCGAGATCCGTTGGGTATGTCGAAGCCGAAGGTCGACGGTACATCTACTTCGATCAAATGAAGAGATCGCGTCTTGGCATACGCCCTTGCATGGTCAAGAGAAGTATCGCTGTAGCTGCCGATCCCAAGACCGATATAGAGCCCGTCAACGGTGTAACCAAGATCGAGGAGAAGGTCCCAGATCGCGAGGGAATCTTTGCCGCCGGAAACAGCAACGAGAATTTTGTCCGACTTCTCGAACATTGAGAACTCGTCGATGGCCTTTCGGACTTGGCGCTGGCACTGCTCAAGGAAGTGTTCAGCGCAAAAATTCGAGTTGTGTCGGCGAATGTCGATGATGGCTGGGCCGCGACACGTAACGCATTTCATAGTGCACCTCCCGAGATCACTGGACGAATCTCAATCGAATCATCATCGGAGAGCGATTGATCCCCAGGAACAAGCTCGCCGTCGCGAACGACAAGCACAGCCTCTCTATTGAGGTCGAGACGAGCGAGGAGATTGATGATCGTGATTGGGCCCTCGATGTCGAGATCCCGCCGTGGGTTATGGAGACGAACTTTCACCCGACCATGATCGCAGGCCGAGAGCCCAAACACCTAGGCGCGACCGGAGAGCGGTTCTGGTTTGCTGCGGCTCCGCCTCTCGGCCTTCTTCGCCTTCCGGCGCTTTCGTCTCGTCGGAGCGGCTGGTTCGTGCGTGAGAACAATCGTCTCCCCCACGAGGAGCCTTCCTTTGTAGACGGTCTTCGGGTCTGGACGAAGTGCCCACTTGAGGGCTCTCAACGACCAAGCGGCGATACCAAGAAAGAGCCACACACGGCTTCCGCCGAAGAGTCCCTTGGTGAGAGCTCTTCGGCGCAGGTCGGAGAGAACGCTCATACGCGTCGGATTTCGACGAATGTCCGACGCTTACGGCCGCGTCGGCTTCCGAGCGCGAAGACAAGAACGACGACTGTCACCGCTACTGCGGCCATGGCGATGGTCGCGTAACTGCGGGTTTCAGATTCGACTCCTTCGATTTCGGTCTGGATCGAACGAAATCGCTCTTCGATGTGATCACGGGTAATCGGATCGTTGGGAGTCATTTTTTACCCTTCTGAGAAGAAGTCGCTGGTCGAGTTCCAACGCCGCCCTTGCCAATCCTTGAGAGTGAGAAGGCAACAAGGCCTCCGAAGATCAACGCAACGATGATGTAAGGCACCCAAGACCAGAAGCCGGCAAAGACATCTCCTGTTTGTGTTTGCAGGGCACGCAGAGCTGAGAGACCGAGGAGGAAGACCCCCAGAGTCACCACGACCATGCCACCAACGCCGAATGCTAGATATCGAACAATGTTGCGCAAAGGATCGATTGTTTCTTGTCGGGCATAGGAAACAAGAAGATCCCAAAGGTCTTGGATGGTCTCCGTTATCGACGCTGATTTCGCCACAGTGGTTCCTTCGATGTCTCAATGCCGGGAAGGGGTGACGGCATCTCTGCTTCAGGGCTGAAGTATCTCACTCTCCGGTGGTGGGAGCGTGAACGCCGCATTAGCAAGTCTTTTCCGCTAGTTATTCGCCGGACGACTCGCGGCGGCGCATTGCTTGGATTGCATCGAGATCGGCGAGTTGGTCCTGCAGTGACTGAATCAAAAACTCGAGGCGCCCTGCAGATGTAGGGGCGCACAGACCTCTGTAGTGATCACTTGGTCCGAGAGTGGACAGAGCGAGAAGCTGGAACGAGGCGACCGATTGATCTGGATCAAGGAGTTCGATGATCTTCTGAACATCGACGACAGATCCGATTCGCCTTCTGACCTCGATGCAGAGTGATCGGGCGAGTTCAACAAGAGGGGCCGTATCCGAATCGCTGTGAGTATCTGGACAACTGACGACGACCGCTCGGGGGAATGGATCGTCGTCGAGCCATTCGTGAACTCGGAGCCGCTCAATTCCCACACCGGAGACCAGCCACCGCCCTTCGGTATCTTCTTGTGCTTCGACGATGCGGATAAGGGTTCCGATATCGCTGCGCTGATCGCCGCCGCCGACCTCGCTCCCCCGTTCGATGAGGACAGATCCGAAGAGTCGGTCGGAGGACAGACTCGTCATGATGAGAGCCCGGTATCTCGGCTCGAATACATGCAACGGCAACCCAACGCCGGGCAGAGCGACGCTCCCGAGTGGGAACATCGGAAGGACCCGCTCTCCTGCTTCTCCGGAACCAGTCATTTCACTGGCAAAGGTCCGAGCGATGAGACTTTGATTCCCTTTGCATAGGCCATGAGGCGGTCGGTAAAGCCGTCAGCAACAACAGTTGTGCGACTATCGGTCCCGTTGTGAACGAACGAAAACGTCAGCACATTCCCTTGCGGAGTGTCGGCAAAGCCACTGAGAGCATTTACCGAATTAAGGGTGCCGGTTTTGGCTCGCACTCGCCCAGTTGAGGCCGTTGCGAGCATCCGTTTACGCAGAGTGCCTGTTCGTCCCCCGACTGGTAGCGCCGCGAGATCATCCGGGTATTTCGAAAGAGCCGAGACCAGTGCGAGGCCCAGTGTGCACGCCATCCGATCACCTGGATCAAGACCGGAACCGTCAAGCATTACGAAACCGGTCAGGTCGAAACCCTGCCTAGTCAACGATTCCCGAATTGCATCAACCCCTGCGGTCGTCGTTCCTTGGCCCTTCGCTTGGTAACCGATCTCCTTAGTTACTAATTCGGCCGTCGTATTGTCCGAATCGGTAAGCATTTCGGAAAGCACCTTGGACATCGGCACAGAATCAAACGAGGCAATCTCCTTGCCGTCGGTCGGGGCCTTTCCGGTTGATGCACCCCCAGCAACCTTGATGCCGCGTGCATTCAAAACAGTGCGAAGAGTCTGCGCGAAAAGAAGTGTTGGGTCACCAGCTTTGCGGTTGGTCGTCGGATCGGAAGGTGTGTCGCTATAACCGGTCGAACCGTCGTTAACTAGGAGTGCAGAAAGAGGCGCCACGGTGCCCCCGATTTGATAGCGCGTCGGCCACGAAGCGACCCAGCGTGTTGCGTCGTATCTCGAGTCGTCACCAACGATTCCCCCAGAAATTTGCTTGACTCCTGCTTGGGCAAGAGTGTCGGCAAGCGTCGTGAAATCCTCATAGAACTGGTCTGGGTCCTCGAACACTGTCTTGTAGCCGCTTGTAGCGAGGAGTGGGTCTCCCCCACCAACAACGTAAAGATCGCCGTCGATGACACCGTTCTTGAGAACCTTGTTGGCCACAAATCGCGTTGTGAACGTGGAATCGGGGCCCAGGATGTCGAGGGCTGCGAGCGCCGTTGCCAGTTTCAGCGTTGAAGCAGGCTGTAACGCTTCTGTTTCTTTGTGGCTGAAGATCACGCGACCATCTAGCTCAACGAGGGCGCAGGTCGTCCCGACCACTTTGTTGAGGTATTGATCGAGAGACGCAACGAGCTCTGGATCACTTGCAGTTGCTTGTAGCGCACCCGGAAATCGTCGTGCAGAGAGAAGTGGCGTAGTTGGTGTCGGAGTCGTGACTGCGGAGTCGCCTTTGGCCTCTGCATTCGCACTCGAAGCGTGCGAGATCGACAGGGTGAGAGCCAGCACGCAACATGCGAGCGACTTTGCGACCAACATCACCGTCCTCCGTCGCCTGGCGTTCCCAACGAAGCAAGCCACACTTCTCGCTCATAGAGGCCGTGCAACGCGACGACTGCGCGTTCAGCGGAGGGAAAGCAATAATGCCCGGTAGAACGCACTGCTGCGACGGCAGCATTGTTGGGATCCCCAACAGCAAGTTCTGAGGCTATAAGGACGGGTTTACCAGCGGCGCTCGAGGCTGCGAGAGCAACCTCGGCGTAGCGCGAATCTTGGCGATCGTGGAACGCGACGATTCGATCCAAACCATGTCCGGGGTAGAAGGGGCCTTCACGTTCAAGTCTCCCCTGATTCGACTGGATGCCCATCCCGAGAACCAACGTCGAATCAATGTCGCCATGGCCAACAACTGCGTTGAGGACAGCCGGAACCGTGTCTTTTGTTTCGCCACCAGCAAGATCAATCGGGTTGTTGCGACTCCATCTCGGTGGCAACAGGCCATCAAGCGTGTTGCGGAGATCCGGAGGCAGTTCGACGAGATCGAGGTTTGTCGCTGAGATGGCGTCCGCTGCGAGCACGCCCCATCCTCCCACGGTCGTAACCACGGCTAACCGCGGGCCACGCGGTGCGGGAAGCGTCGCAAAGGCTGCAGCGATATCGAATGCCTCGGAGATCGAAGACGCTCTTGTGGCTCCGACCTGGCGACAGAGACCGTCGAATACGCGGTCATCGGTTGCGAGCGACCCAGTATGACTAGCGGCCGCCTTGGCTCCGAGGCCTGACGAGCCTCCTTTGAGCAGGACGACTGGCATTCGTCGACAAACATTTTCGAGTCGGTCAGCAAATTCACGACCATTAGAAATGCCTTCGACGTAAACGAGACCGACGGAAGTCTTTGGATCGTCTGCGAAATACTCGAGCATGTCGAGGATGCCGACCTGCGCAGCGTTTCCAACCGAAATCGCGCGGCTTATCCCGACGCCACTCTGCCGCGAAAGATTCATAAACGAAGAGACAAAATTGCCGGATTGACTGGCGATGCCGATGGAACCAGCTGGCGGGTATGGAGCCACGATCTGTGCGCATAGCGATGACGGCGTCGAGACAAGTCCCTGACCATTCGGTCCGACGATCATCATCTTCAGTTCATTCGCTAGTTCGACGAGTTCCCGTTGAAGTTCGAGACCGGCTTCGCCAGATTCGCCGTATCCAGCAGACGCGATGAACGCAGCCTTGATCCCGACGGCCGCTGCTTGGCGGAGAACTTCGTGGTTCGAGGCCGCAGGAGTGCAAACGAAGACGAGGTCAGCTTTCCCGTGAGGTATCTCGGTGAGGTCGGCGACTGTTGTTCGTCCGAGCACTTCTGCACGCTCACGATTCGTGGCGAACACGTCACCTTCGAACCCGCAGGAAAGGATGTTGTGGAGAGCGACGAAACCAAACTTGCCTGGGTGGGTTGACGCTCCGGCCACGACAATTCCCCGAGGATCAAAGAGGGCGCGGAAATGTTCAGACGTGATCACAGCTCGACCTCAGCGTCCTCTATCTCAATGAGAGCGTCCAGCGCGACTGGAGCACCGCCCACGATCATGACCGGGTTCAGGTCGATTGATCTAAGACCGCTGATGCTCGTTGCAGCTTCCGAGAGCGAACAAAGGAGGTCGGCCATCGCCTCGCGGTTTACGGCCGGTTCCCCTCTGAACGGTCCTAGCAAGGATCGACTGCGAAGCGAGCTCAACATGTCGAGCGCGTCGTACCGGCGAATGGGAGCGAGACGAACCGTGGCATCGGCGATTGCCTCCGCCAGCACACCACCAAGACCGAACACGATCGTCGGGCCAAAAACTGGGTCCACCGAGACACCTGCGATGAACTCTCGAAGTCCGGTCGCCATCGGAGCGACGAGTACGCCAGTCGCCTCGTCCTCAGGACGGGCGGCGCTGAGTAACTCACGACAAGCCTGTTTCACTGCGTCGACTCCGTTGACGCCTAAACGAACGAGTCCACGTTCTGATTTATGCGAGATGTTCTCTCCACATAATTTCACGGCGTACGGACCAGCCATTCGCAAAAGAGCGTCTTCGACCTGCTCGACCTCTGAGACGAGAACTTCCGGAAGGAACGGGACGCCGCAGTCGCGAAGGATCAACTTCGAATCGGATTCGGAAAGAGTTCTACTCATGGTTGAAGGGCTGCGCGAAAAAAGGCGCGCAGGTGTTCAAGTCGCTGCTCCAGTGCGTCTATCGCCAGGGGGTCTCGATCTAACAGACCCTCGATAAATGGAAGGTCGCTGAAGTAGCTGAGCAGCGCCCCATATCCAGTGAGCATTAATTGTTCAGCGTCGAATCGACGAAAGGTCCCAGCGTTCATCTCGGTCGTGAAGTATTCGACGGCGCCTTCAAAGAGCGGACGAAGGGCAACACCTAGATCGACGCCAAGCCTCCGCCCACCATCAAGCGCTTCTCGTCGAACGATGCGCACGAATTGGGAATTCTCCATAAAAAAACGGAAACCAGCGGTGAGAACAAGATCAACCTTTTCCCATCCTTGGACGGGAGAGTCGGTTGCCTCGTCCACTTGGATGATCCAACCGGCCAAAGCGCGATCAAAGACTTCCTTGTAGATCGCTTCTTTGGAAGGAAAATGGTGCAGAACACTCGAGCGGCGAATACCCACGGCTCCGGCTATGTCATTGAGTGAAGTGCCGTCGAAGCCGTTCTCGGCGAAGCACAGCTCCGCCTCGATGAGAATTACTTCTCGTGTGGGGGTGCTCCCTTCTCCGACGGCCATCTTTAGAGGCTAGCGGGGAGGCGTTCGGCAGAACGGTGTCTGCGATTACCGTTGCCGTCATGGAGATTCTCTCAGCACTATTTATAGAAGGAATTGAGACTCGTCAGGTCGCTGGCCCTTCAACGCGAATTGATATTACCGGCGTCCAATTCTCGGCGGCTGCCTCAGGTCCGGTCCCTGTGACCGTTGAGCCACACCTTTGTGTGATCGTCTACTGCCCCCCTGGATCCCGAGACAGCAGTGTCCTCGAGGTTGTTTACAAACGAGGAGAAGAACAACTCGCTCGCAATGTGCAACCCCTCCAAGTTGAACCGGGAAAGTTCAATTACCGACT